>Ga0233430_1003381_pt1 | contig 16318 bp, 14 predicted proteins | sample SI_118_April2016_2_FD_179883 | JGI IMG/M metagenome (GOLD analysis project Ga0233430, IMG submission 179883) | Seawater microbial communities from Saanich Inlet, British Columbia, Canada - SI_118_April2016_150_MG | ecosystem: Environmental > Aquatic > Marine > Inlet | place: Canada: British... | reverse complement strand
ATGGCTCTTGAAGTTCCCGTATCCAAGATCAAGTGTTTTGGCGACGAGATAGTCCGCCCAAACCTCCCGGGGGGGTGTGGACTCGCCACGAATAGTCACGATCAGGAGTGTGAACGATCTCGGCGTCCCAGGCGTCTTGGCTGGTAGCCCGCCGGGCAACGATCACGAAGGCTTCAATGTCGGTTTCTGAACGGCCACGTACATAGACCCAGTCGGAGTCCTTGTAATCCTGGACTGTGCTGAAGAACCCGTCATCGTTAATCAGCCACATGGTGTCGCCTCTGCTCTAGCCGTAGAAATCACTTAGCCAACAGTAGGACAGATCTGCGATAACGCTCTGGAGAGAGACCACGGTCAGGCAAACGCCTAGGTAAACAGCTGTTTCTGGTGTCCCTCTAAACCTGAGGGACATGGAGGACCTGCTCCATCGAGTGTGTCTCTCCCTCTCCCCCACCCTGGTCGTCATCTCACAGCGTCTCGCAGACTCCAGTGTTGAACAGGCTTGGGTCAGGTTCCGCTCGCTGCCTCAGTCCGCTCCGACAGTGCACCAGTCGATATACTGTCCGGTAATAGTCCCCATGGACTGTCTGGTAACACTCCCCATCGAATGTTTGACTCATGCCTGCTGAAAGCAACCTGAACCTCCTGAAGCGTCTGAGGCTTCGCTTCACGCAACAGGAGACCGGCCAGAGGCTTGGGTTTACAGAACGGACAGTGCGCCGCTGGGAAACGGGTGAATCGTCCCCTGCCAGGATTCCGGCTGAGGCGATCTACAAGTTGCTCGAAGTAGTTCCACCCGAGGGTGACTTCACCTTTGTGGATCTGTTCGCCGGTATCGGTGGGACACGCATGGGCTTCGAGAGAGCAGGCGGCCGGTGCGTCTTCACCTCCGAGTACGACAAGTTCGCCTGCAAGACATATGCGGAGAACTTCTCGAATACTGCGGACCACACGTTCGCTGGGAACATAACCGAGGTGCAGGCAACGGACGTCCCCGACCACGATGTCCTCCTCGCGGGATTTCCATGCCAGCCGTTCAGCATCGCCGGGGTCAGTAAGAAGCAATCTCTCGGCAGGGCCCATGGATTTCTTGACGAGACCCAGGGGACAATGTTCTTTGAGATCGCCCGTATTCTTGCGGAGAAGCGACCCACCGCGTTCCTTCTCGAAAACGTTCCCAATCTTCTTTCACATGACAAGAAGAGAACGTTCGCCAAGATTCAAGAGGTTCTCCACAAGCTCAAGTACGACATCGACTTCCGCGTTGTCAGCGCCAGGCAGTGGGTTCCACAACGGCGTCAACGGATTCTGATTGTCGGATTCGACAGGGGTCGTACAGGCGGCCAGTTGGCATTCGACTTTGGAGAGAAGCTTCCTGAGTGGAGATCAAATCTCCACCTCGCAACGCAGCAACAGCAGATGACTCTTTTTTCCGCAACCGGAACTTCCGCACCCACAACAAAGGCAATGCGGGATGTGCTGCATCCGGAAGACGGCAGCGAGGACGCCGAGGAGCCCTACACCTACGGACCCAATGCCGGGGTTGACTCGCGCTACATGCTCTCGCCCCACCTCTGGGACTACCTGCAAAACTATGCGGAGAAACATCGCTCAGCAGGCAACGGTTTCGGCTACGGCATTGTCGGCCCCAACGACACGGCACGTACCCTCTCAGCTCGCTACTACAAGGACGGTGCTGAGATCCTCGTGAGTCGCGGCCCTGGGCAGGTTCCGCGGCGATTGACCCCACGCGAATGCGCACGCCTGATGGGCTTCCCAGACACCTTCAAAATCCCGGTGAGCGATACGCAGGCCTACAAACAGTTCGGCAACAGCATTGTCGTGCCCATGGTCGAAGCGGTCGCCAGGGCCATGCGGCCCGAAATTCTGCGGTACGCCTCACCGGTGACAGACAGAGCGGCTGCCTGAGGACCGCAGGTGCCTGACATCGTTGATCGGGCCACAAGAAGCCGGATGATGTCGAATGTGCGGGTAACCGACACCGAACCTGAACTTGTCGTCCGACGGTTTCTTCACCGCCGCGGATTTCGATATCGGCTCAACGCACCCGACTTGCCCGGGCGACCTGACGTTGTGTTGCCAAAGCACAGGGCGGTGATTTTCGTAAACGGCTGTTTCTGGCATGCCCACGAAGGCTGTGCCCTCTTCCAAGCCCCCAAGACACGCCCGGACTTCTGGAACAACAAGCTGATGTCGAACCGGGAGCGCGACACACGAAATCGCAATGATCTGTTATCACAGGGTTGGCGGGTAGCGACCGTCTGGGAATGTGCGACACGTGACGATCTATCTCGCCTTGCACGCCTGGTCGGCTGGATCAGATCAGATCAGGCCTCGCTTGACATTGGATCCTGAGTCGCCAAGTCTTCTTCGCCCGATGACAAGACATGCCCAACCCGGGCGCAACTGGGGTCACGAACCAACCTGACCCAGTCTTGTCGCCCGGCAACCGGAGTGATGTGATGTTGCGTCCCCGCCCGGACCGTACGTCAACCCCGGTGTTCCTGGATCCACTCCGGAATTTTCTTCCTTTCCAGTTCCTTCGCGGTGTTCAACGTTCCCACCCAGAACGTGGCCCGCTTCTGCTCAATCTGTGCCGGGGGTGCAGATTCAACTCTTGACATTGGTTCGGTGCCGGGTACCGACCCTGCCGGGCGGACCCAGCGGCATTATCCGTCGAGGATGTAGCCGAGGTCGAGATCGTCGACCAACCGGTTCAGGTCGAGCTCACGAATCGCGTGTTGTTGCGCCCTGTTGAGGTAGGCACCCTCGAACTCGCGAATCGTCGGAGCGGGTCTTAGGCGCTGCCACCTCGATCCGTAATCCGCCCGATAGGCAGTGATTCTGATCATCTCGGTGCGTGGGATGTCGAACTCGCCGCGACACACACCGCACCGGTACTTCGGCGCGAGGGTCTTTCGCTCCTTGATGTCGGTACTCCCACAGCCAGGTTGTGGGCACCGGTGTCGGGCCTTCGTCTCCGGTCGCCGCTCGACCGAGTCGACAAAACCGATCCCTAACCCGTTCTTCCGGTCTCTGATGAGCACAAGGTCGCCTTTTCTGACATAGCGCGAGTTCGGGACTGTCGAGTCGTAGTCGTACGTGTGGGCGTAAACGTCGTCGTAACCCTCGTTGCCCCGGTGGGTTCGCTCATCCCTGGGGATGGACAGAAGACTCCACGCCCGCATGAGCCGAGGTTAGGTGACAGTCAGGAGGCTGCACAGTCCGCAACTCCCGGCTCGGCTGGTATCTACAAGTTTCACCGGGCTGTACCCCAGTGTTCCTGGATCCAGTCCAGGATGTCCTGCCCTTCCAGTTCCTTCGTGGCGTTAAATGTCCGCACCCAGAACCTGGCCCGCTTGCCTTCGTTCTGTGCCGGTGGCGGTGTCCCGAATCTCGGCATTGGCGAGGCTTTAACACTGATGTGGCACGTTGTGCCCGAATCGTGGTGCTCAAAGCGGACCTTCAGTTGGTTGAACACCCGACTGTCTATGTGTGTAAGGAAAAGGTCGGAAAGTGCGAGTTCGTACCCATCCAGGTCGTCGGCTTCCTTATTCAGCGAAAGAAGGTCCGCCTCGATTCCTGTAGTCGCATGGTCGCTGTCACGCACGCCGATCACGAGTTCGCCACCCTCGCTGTTCAGGAATGCCACGACCGATTTGATTACTGCAGTCTTGAGGGAACGTTTGAGTTCGGCCTTCTTGTTTGGGTCTTTGACGTCCTTCCCTGGCGTCCACGCTGTCTTTTTGTATTCCACGATCTTCGACTCCGGCGTTTGCGCTGGGTCGACAACAGGGGGTGGCGAACTGAACCAGGTAGCCAAAGTCTCTGGTTCGATTTCAAATCTCGCACAGGCTGACGCGTCGATTGTGTAACTCAGCGCTCCCACGCCGGAGGAGAGATCGTCCTCGGTTAATCGCGGGAACCCTGGTTGCACCCGGTAGTAGCTCGTTTGCTTCACCGTGTAGCCCGTTTGGCCATAGTCCTGTTCGTGCAGATCCGAGTATCCAGCCGCCAACAATCTGTCCTCGAATAGGTCAAGGGGGCCCTCGTGAGTCAGGACCTGATCGCGGATGCAGGCCACGAGTTCTGGCAGTGTTTCGCCAGAGCCCTGATGCCGGAGTATCCGGTGGTGGGCGACGAGTAGGGCGTCGAGACCCTGATCGTCAAGTTGGCGTTCACCGGAAATTCGGAGTTGCTGCGGTTCGCTCTGAACAATTGTCTTGACCTCGATAGCGATCCCACCAACCTGGAAGTCCTGCGGCAGGTCATGGGGCCCGGTCCAGGACTCAACCGCTGCCGTCATGCCGATATTGGGAATCATGAATTCCTGAAGCGTTTTGAGTTCGCCATAGAGGCCCCGTCGTCTGCTTGCAGACAACCCCTTACCACTTGTCCGCTTCATGAACCGTTGCCATGTGTTGAACCGTCGCACCAGAACTGTCGCAGCTGCGGCCCCGGATGTCTGCCCGAGGACCCTGGGTACGAGGTCGTTGCAGAGGGCGAAAAACACCTCAGCTGAGCTCTCCTTGAGAAGACGCAGACAAACGCCTGAACCGTCGGAATCCTCCGTGTGTTCAATCTCGACGTGTTCTGAGCCAGCTAGCTCACTGGCTTCGAATTGGACTTTTTCGCCCGCGTGTAGCTGAAGCCCCAGCAGCCTGTCGGGGTTGGTGATGATGGCGTTGAAATCCAAGACAGGATCCAGCCGTAACAGGTGTGTACCGGGTTCGCTCGTTGTTCGAAGCTGTTCCCAGACCTGTTCGAGGTCAGGACTTTGTTCATCTGCAGACATGGACCGGTCTCCCTCGGATCTCTTCTACTCGTTGAACAGTTGCTGTTGGTCGTAGACGTTGTTCACCATGTACTCGACTGGTGTTGCATCCGGATCGCGGGGAAGGCTCAGGCAGTACCCCACGAAAGGCGGGCCTTTGGCGATGTGACCACCACCCTCGATTCCTTCGCCACGCAACAGATACAGGATCAGAAGTCCGTTCTCCGGGGACCGCTTTGCGCGAAATGCACGCCCGTGTGCTTTCTGGTCGTCTTCTTCCGCCTTACGCTCGACGTCTTTTACCTCTTCTCTGGTTAGACCGAACGCTTCGTCCTGGGATCCGATCAGCCCCTTGACCGAATATCTTTCCGTCTCGTTTGAACCGTTGTGCCTTCTTGTGGAGCGCCCAATCTCAAGTCCCGCGATCGTCTCCGGTGATGTGTCCTGGGAGTTGCCTTTCACAAGGACAGTCCACTGTGTTAACGCTCCGTTGCTGGAACGATCGGTGATGTAGTTCGCGAGGTATCCGGGAACAGCACGCGAGTTCTCAAAAAGTTTGTTCCTCCCGAGATCCCTGAGGAAGGAAACGACGGCCTTCGACGATACGTCCTTCCAGGCATGATCGCCCTGGTTGGCCCCGTCCTTTCTCGGCCCGTGTGCTTCCTGAAGATCGACCAAGAGGGACTCGAAACACTCCCAGGTTTTCTTCCGTCGGTCGGGCTCGATTTCGAAACTTGTTGTCTCTGGACGGGTGTTCGCGTACGAAACCGATCGCTTCGTACCGTGTCGGATCTTTGACCGCGCAGTTATCTCCATTCCGGGACTGTGCTTGACTCTCAGCCCGAAATCCGCCGGAGTGCCTCCCTCTCCCTGCATCTGTTTGAAGTCGTCGAGAAGTTCCCGCGTTGCCACAACAATGTTGCGGTACGAGACCATGATCTCGGGAGTCGTGTAGATGCGGCAGAGGTCCCTATATCCCGGCCGGTATCCGAACCAGCGGCCCATCTGCATCAGCGTGTCGTACATGCGTGTCGCCCGCAGGTAGTAGCTGACTGAGAGTCCTTCGAGCGTGAGACCTCTTGACAGTTTGGCGCCACCCACAACAATGGCGGCAAGCCCTTCGGGGTGCCTGGCGTAGTCAAGCGAATCGGTAGACCGGCCGTTGACCATTCTCACTTCGATCTTTCCGACGGCCCCTTTCAGTTCGGCTTCGACATCGGCGAATTTCAGTTCCTGTAGTGGGTCATCCGTTGACTGGAGTGCTTCTGTTGCGGGTCGGAAATCTCTGTTCCAGATGCGCTCCAGTTCACATTGGATGTCACCTCCGGACGAATAGTCATAGAGGATCTGATTCTTGAGATTGTGAAGCTTGTCGGCGACCTGATCGCGCACCTGTTCCTGGGTGTTCACGAAGGTTGTCACGTGCACAAGCATGGACATGTCGTCCTTTGCCTGGCCGCGTGCTCGCCGTGCAGCACACGAGAGCACAAATGACCTGATCGCTTCCTGAAGTGATTCGGGAAAGAGTTTTTTCTGGACCACCAGATCCTTTTTGTGTTTCGGGGGAAGCCAGTCTTCAGCGTCAAGGACGTCGTTCGTCAGTGGCCATTCGACTTCTTCGTCGCCATCGTCGTCATCACCGTTGGCGATACCGAAGAACTTTTCAGGCCCAATCCAGTTGGTCGGCGGTTCAAGGGAAAAGATGAAGGACCTGGGGAAGAGGTCCTCTCCGACGTCCTCATTGTGTGCCTGTTCGTCGATAAAGATGTTGGCGAAAGGTGTTGCGGTGTAGCCGACAAAGGCCGTCTGGTCGAAGGTGTTCAGTATCTTCCGGATCCACAGGTTCGTCTTCGTTGGATCGACCTCGGGGTCACCAGAGGAATTTGCAGTATTGATCGAGGCGCTGTCCGCCTCGTCATCAATCATCAACAGGGGTATGCCTGCAACCCGTGTATGCCCTTCCGGGATCGGGGCATTGGCTTTGATCCAGTCATGCAGGTTCCTGAGAACGGTGACGTTCTTCTTGATCACCAGAACAGTGGGCATATTGGCCGAGCCAAAATCGAACCCCACCACGCCCGCGGTCGCAGCCTTGAAGTCACCGTTTTCGGTTGCGGAAGTCAGCGAGAAGATGCCGCCTTTCTCGGCTTCATGACCCACACCGATCGGAAGCACCGAATCGGGCCCCCGGGTGGTGTCGCGTCCGATCAGCGCTTCGTCGATCCTGTACTGCGTCTGGGCACGGAGATTATTGAAGGTCCCAGCAAGAACGACAATCAACTTGTATCCGGCATCGGCCCCCTTGGCGATCAGGCCGCAGTAGTGGTTCGTTTTGCCTGACTGGACATGTCCCATGACCAGACCGCGCCGATCCCATTGGCCCGGACGTGCAGGGTCCTCAAAGCTTGCAAGAACCTGGTCCGTGCTTTCATCCAGCACTCGGACAGGTCTGTCTGCCTTGATCCTTGTTTCGAGCAGACGACGATAGTTGTCCCAGTAGCCGTGGGGTTTGAAAAGTTCGGCCTTCTTGTTGGCCAGCCACTCCTCGTGGTCACCCTCACGCCCATCGAGCTTGGCAGCTTCGGCCTGATAGATCGTGAAGAGCATCTTGACCCGACCGATGATCCACTGGTCATCCACGGAATCGGTAGGAAGACCGTTCGCTTGGACGAAACCTTTGGCGGGTTCCAGATTCCTTTCGATCGTCTCGTCGGTGAGGCGCCCTCCTAGGTAGTCCGGAGTCAGGCGAAGCATCCCGCAGAGTGCGTCCACCACACTTTCCCGGACCTCGGAATCGGAATGCGGTGTCTCGCTCATTCCTGTGCCTTCTTCTCCAACGCGTTGATCACTTCCGGGAAGTTGGCGAATGGCTGCTGAGCAAGAAGGATCTCCTTTGCATGTTCTTCCGTGTTGCCGTCCTCGCAGAGCCCTTCAAAGATCTCCTGGGTAAATTCGAGCAATTCGTCGCTCAACTCATTGGCTGTCGTACCCAGAGATTGTTCGTCAGAGAATCCCTGACTGAGGATGTGGGCCACTGGCACATTGCGCTCCACAAGTGAGAGCACGGCCCTGAGGGAACGCTTCTTCTGTCCGGTGACCTTGTCCAGCATGCGGGCGATGTGCCGATGCTGCCGGTTGATCTCATACCGAATGTTCTCCTGGTCGTTGGTGACCAGCCATACCGGCACCACGGGCGTCCTGGATGCTTTTCCAACCGCTTGTTTCCCCAGCGTTCGATAGACCTCCTGGGCGCGTGCCCGGGTCGCCCTTGAGACACGAATGAACTCGTCACGCAGCCGTGCAGGAGGGCGTGCCCGGGACTTGCGGACGTCCAGATCCCATTCGCTGTCCATGTCCTGGGTGATCTCGACATGCACCCGACCGAGTTTGTAGTGCTCTTCGGGTTTGAGGCCCTTGCTGAACCAGTCTCCTGCGACTATGAGGCGGCGAGCCCGGTAGAGGTAGTGGCCCTGCTGGAGATTCCACCCTCTCGGACCCGCGCCACGGGAATGTTGCTCTGGAGTCAGATTCCTGTTGTGCGGAAGCACATAGGGCTTGATTGTCAACCGTTGCGTGGCCCCACCGGCAACTGCCAAATCCCGCGATTCATCGGGTTGGGGTTCGGTCTTCGGGTGATTCACCATGAACGGGTCCCAGGGCACGCAGTCGCAGTCATTGACACGAATCTTCAGTCCGTCTTCCTTCATGATGCGGTGGAACACCATTTCCAGATGATCACGCACCTCATCAACCACGTAAAGAAACGGGTCTCTCGCCTTATCGTTGTCAACAGGGCGGTCATCAACAACCCTGTCCAGCTTCTCCCAGATGACGAGGGTGCCGTGGTTGCAATCGTCGAGCAACGAGAAACACTCCAGGCCCTCTTCCGTGGCCGACTTCAGAAGGCTCCACCTGTCGGTTACCTGGACGTGATCCAGGTCCCAACGACGTACCGCTATCGGTCCATTCTTCTTCTGTTTGCTGGCGACTGTTAACGACCTGGCCTGGGAAAAACTGGCTGTCTTGAGACCGAGCCCGAACCTGCCGAGATCCTCTGAAGAACGTTCTTCGAGCGGGCTTCTCGACCCTGCCCTCATCGCATCCCGGAGTTCCTCCTCCGACATACCCCGGCCGTCGTCACGGATTGTCGCGATCGTGTCCGGACCTGCCCACCTCAGATCAACGTCGATGACGCTTGCACCTGCAGAGATACTGTTGTCGAGAAGGTCAGCGATCGAGGTTGAAACCGAGTAGCCGAAAGACCGCAGAGCCTCAATAAGCGCCGAAGCACTCGGGTTGACCTCTTCGTCTTCTTCTGGAACTTCCGGTGTCCGGTTCATCTTTACCGCTGTTCCCTGAACCACGCCTCGACCTGGTGCTGCAAGTGTTGCCCGAGCCGTTCCGGGCTGGTTGCCCGGGTTGAACCCTCTTCCACCACAACCAGGTCCTTTCTTGCCTTCCCATCATTCTGGACCCACTCCCCGAGGAATGCATGGAGAGATCGACCGCCGGACGACTGGATCTTCGTGTTGCCGAGGTAACGCCATACAGGCCTCTTGAATCTTCTCCAGTCCTCGGCGACCGGTTCGCCAAAGACAGCTTTCGTGCACTCATAAAGGGTCATCCCGCCCTCGCGGGGCAACCGCTTGACAGTCCGGCCTTCTCCTGAAGATTTCCCGACTGACGAGGCCGTGCCCGACGGTCCGCTGGGGGGCGTCTTTGACGGAGGGGTCGATCCTGAAGACCTGACCAGAGGGCTCGGGGGCCGGAGCCGAAAGTCCCTGCTTTTCAGATGTTTCCAGCACTCTTCCTTCTTGGCGTATTCGGTGACGTTGAGTCCGGCAGCTGCACTGATCAGTTCCTCCTTGAGAGGTTCTGCGACCATCAGCAAGCTGTCGCAGATTTCCGGATCGACCTGCTGCGACCGCCAGATTGCGTTCAGGTCAGGCATCTCATCGATCTTGTGAAGGTAGTAGGCGACCGTGTACGCCACGACGGGACGCTTGTACGTCCCCCCCAGATTGTCCCTGACCAGCTTGTCAGCCGCCTTGAAAACAATTGCCTTAGCAACCAGACGTCGGAACTCTTTCTGGTGACTGCCCCCTCCGGAACCGTCCTCCTCGTCAAGTTGCAACATGAACTCAGTGAAATTCTTCTGACTGCCCCTGCATACGAGATGAGGCAGCCGGTCCCAGGTGTTCTGGTAAAGCGCCAGCTCACTCTTGCCTAATTTCTGGCTGACCGGATGATCCCGGGTCCACCGCTTCTTGTCCGCTGCACTCTCCTGTCGAGCCTTTTCAACGTTGTAGGCCCCCTTCTGACGCTCGAAATACCACCTTGTCGGGCGCCCGCTGCTTGCCGGTGTCCATTCCGTACGAGAAATGCGCTCAAGCGCCCGGAGATACGGATGGTTGGCCGACAGATCGCTCGCCTGGACCGTGTTCTGCGCGTTTGCATAGCGGGAGATATTCGGAACAAGTTCGTCGATCACCTCGGCATCCACGACCGCGAGCTTGACCTGAACCTGAACATCATCAATCTCCACATCCGGATCTCTCGCAGCTGTAGTGATCGAAGCGGTCGTCTGACCGCCGTTCACAATCTGTAAGTCCTTGATCCCTCTGAGGTGGCGGACTCCCTCAACCTGACAGAACCCGACGCTGCTTGCCGTGGCGGTCAGTCCATTGTTATAGGACAGGAACCGCTCGGGCGCGTCTCGAAGAGTGTCCCGAATGCCACGGTTCACCTTTGTTCTCGCCATAAGAAAGGAACGAACGTTGCGTTCAAGTAGCCGTGCGCCGAACTCGTGATAGAGGTCTGCCAGATATTTGCCTGGCAGGAACAGGAGATAAGTCTCTACCCCCTGGAGAGTTGCTGTCGCCTGAAGATAGGGAATCCCAGAACCAAACTTCTCGACAAAATCGATATCTATCGGTTCGAGCTCCAGGCCGCTCTCACGTGCCCTTCTGATGGTTTCCAAATCGCACGTGCCAAATGTGAGAGTCCGTCCATCAAGATCTTCCGGGGGGTGCTCTTCGCCACCGCTGATTCGGTTGGTGACGAGAGTCAGATGGACGTCGTCGAACCGATCACCTTCGGCGATTATCTCCGCGAGATCGAAAACCGGGCTGACCTCGTCGATATTGATGCCACCGTCGCGACACTTGCCAAAAAAGTTGATGAGTCGCTTATACCTCGCGTCGCGGTCACCCTGTCCGAGACGTCTAACCGCATCGTCATTACTGAAGTCGGTAACTGCCAGATACAGCTTCCGTTGCGTCGATTCAATTCCCCAGGCACTCAGCCCCAACCCGCGGCGCTCGTAGTGGGCAATCACGTAATCGGGCCACAGTCCCTCTTCTTCCAGGGTGTCGAGTACGAGTCCGGTCAACGCCTCCTCAAGAAAAGAGTCGCCTCCCTCTACTTCTGCAGCATCCAGAACATCCCGAAAGAACTGTTTCCCATAGGAGAGTTGAGCCTCAGTGATTCTTTCAACCACAGAACATCGCTTTCACTTTCTGGACGTTACATCGACCTTCCGGGAGAATCCCCAATCCGATTCCGACGTCTACGCCTACCTCCGCGAGAACTACTAACCGCGGCAACCACCTCCGCTTCTCCGAGAGCCTTCTGGTAGTCCTGCTGGTCGACCCGTAGCGTCGAGTCCGTGAAGGTGTACGGCTACGAGGTCGATCCCGGAGAAGTCAGCCGGATGATGTTCGAGATAGCCGCCGGTTGGGAGTGGGGAGACCCCCGATCCGAGGTCGCTCAAACTGCAGAGAACGAAGCCGTCTGGGATCAACTCAAAGCCCAGATCCAGGACACCGGGGGGTTCGGGTTCGCAACCGGCGACGAGGCAGTGGAGGGTGACCATGTCGAACGTACCTACCTGGCTACGAAGGGTCACGGCGGAATCTCAGCCCTGTACATGATGGAAGAAGGACCCGATTCCCTCAGAGACCTTGTGCTCCGCGAGTCCGGATGGATGCGAACTTCGACGTTGGCCGACTGGCGTTTCGGCGAACGATCAGACATCGACGAAATCACCCCAAAAGAAGCGAAACGGTTCGCCGAAAGTGTAAACCTCGGACAGTTCGTCAAGTAGAACAGCGAAGAAACCACTGGAGGCGCTTTCAGCATGACGACACCGATCGAGCAGATCACTGTCGAGTGCTCCGGCTGCGGGCACCGTTACGAGGACTACCACCGGAGGTCGATGAACCTCGCGTTAGACGACTTCGACGACGACTACCTCGAACAGATGTCGACCACGACCTGCCCGGAATGCGGCGTCAAGCGTTCGATCGGTTCACTCGTTGTGCGAGAGGTCGACAACACGTGGGTGTTCGAGGTCTAAACACCTGGACCGGTGCTTTGGGAGGACATCCCCAGCAGGGAACCTGATGGTCGGCCTGCTATCTGGCGTCTTACCGTCTGTTGCGAAGACGTTCGATTCCGTTTCCAACCCGGCGGTTAAAGCGGTCGATCAATCTTGCGCGGCGTCTAGGGGGGTCATCTTCGGTGTTGTTGCCGGCTTCTGATTCAGGTTCGTTTTCTTCCGAGCCTGGAGGCATATCCCAAGTGGTGAGAATCCCGTGCTTGTCGGGAAATTGTGAATCCTTGACTGCAGAGTGGAGCCATCGGTTGTAACCCTCGCGATCGCCACTCGGGTCAACCCCGAACCTTCGAAGAGCCTCAACGATCTCGTCGCCGAGAAACTTCGTTGCGGGCCCATAGCCTCCCCGGAGCAGCGGGAATGATTTCTCCAAGTGTGACCACCCTTCGGCAATTGCTGTTGCATGGGCCGCTGAAGCCATGAGGAGCAGCATCTCTGGATACTTCCCGGCTCGTAACTCTTCAAGATCAGTTTTTAACTCGACAAGTGTTCCTTCCTGCATGCCAGAGGCAGAGACAGAACGGATCAGGTCTTCGGTAAGCGCTGGGCCGAGGATTGCGTAGAGCATCATCGCTTGGCGGATACTTCCGTGACCCACAGCTAGAGGGTTCAACGGTGGGGTCGCGGATGTTTCCGGGTCGGGCTGGTCCGCCTGTTCGTCCGTGTGTTCCTGAGGTCTACGAGACGACCACTGCCCTTCATCAAACGACCAGTGTGACCGGTCATTCCGTAAAGCCGGGTCGGCTGGCTCATCTCCGATCCAGTTGAAGATTTCACTCAAGTTCGATAACAAACGGCCATCAAATCGACAGATCCACTTACTTTCGAGTCGCCTACGCGCTGACACCAGGCGCGGGGCATTAAGAAACATATTTCTAGATGTATAGATCTGAAGAATCTCTTCCAGGGCCGGATAGACCAGCTCTCGTCCTCGGGAGGTGTCGCAATGGCTTGCGATTGCCCCTGAGGCTCGGTTGTTCAGGTCAAATCCTGGACAGATGGAACAGGTGGCCAAAGTCACCTGAACGACTGATCGAGCAAGACGCTCATCAACGGTTTGGTCGCCGGAATAGAGCCAGTGGCCCCAACCCTGTTGAAGAAGTTCGTAAACGACCATCTCGTCGTCGTATAGGCCCATTCGGTCGGGTTCGTGGCCTCCCGTATCCCAGAGGCGCAGTGCCTGTCGACCGCACTCGTCGGCAATCGATTCGAGAATTCCTACCTGGACGACTGTGGAATCTGAGACAGAGGGACTGTTGGCAGCTAGGACTAGTTCCCTCCCCAACTTCGCGATCGTGGAGTCAAAGTCGTCAGGCGTTCCTGGCCCTGTAGAAGTCACAATCCAATCCTACGACGCTCTTCAGGCTTGATTTCTTCCGCCCGGTTGACGCCACCTGAATGGATCTGCCCGTGCGGTGCTATCGACAGCCAGGACCGACTCCACTCACCGCTATCGGTTTCCCCAAGCTTCGAGGAACTCGCTGACCGCCAACTCGCCAGAAAGCGCCCGTGTATATCGGGCAACCATCGCCCCTGAGGACCAGCCCGCTGCCGAACGCACTGAGGCTTCGGAGACGCCGTTGCGAAAAGCTTCGACCGCCCAACCACGTCGCCACGCATGAGCCGAAGGCACGCCTATCTCCCTATGCGAGACTCGCCGGGTGGCTGACCGAGTCTTTGGACACATCCTTCCAACAACTGCCAGATGACGTAGACCCTTAGTTATAGGAACTGGCTACATCGCCCTGCGGGGGTAGGTCGACGAACCGCAGACGCTCTAAGCGGGTGGTCAGTTGACCCTCCTCCTCAGGGGGGTGTCTCTGACGTTCTAGGTGGGTGACCCAACTAGAAGGGGTCCTAGAGAAGATCGTTGGTCGGTGTGGAAAGATCGCCCCTTCACAACAAATGGAGGAACCATGTCGTACACAACGATCACGGTGAGCAGGCCGGGTGCAGCCTTTCGTGCTGCGTCAAGTGCGGACGAGGCGAATGCGATCTTCGCTCAGGTGCAGGGAATCGTCGCTGCTAACGGTGGTGAGATGGGGATGATCGGTTACGACCACGCTCAGGCCGCCAACGTGGCGATCACCACATTCCCAGACCCCGAGTCGGCGGCCAAGGCGGCGATTCAGATAGACGCCAAGCAACTTCTCGATGTCGTGTCACGCGGGATGTTCAGCACGATGGAAGAACTCTGGCCTGTATTCACGGACGCTATGGGCTAAGTCCCAGTGGACTAAGGGGCATCGAAGCCCCAAGGTATAGATACGCGCAGCCCTTAACAGGTAGACGTCAAGAGACCTCAGACGCCCTGAGCGGGTAGTCAGTTCTGGCAGCCCTGCTGGTTGGCTCGTAGCGTGTCGTCATGAAGGTCAACGGCTACACGATCGAACCAGGGGCGGACCTCCGCGGAGCGAACCTTGCGGGAATGAACCTTGCGGGAATGAACCTTGCGGGAGCGAACCTTGCGGTAGCGCAGTTTTGGAATTCGGTGCTCACGGGAGCGGATCTTTCGAATGCGGATCTTCACGGAGCAAACCTTGAGAACGCGAGGCTCGCCGGAGCAAATCTTGCAGGTGCAGATCTAGTGGGAGCCGGCCTTGCCACCTCCTACCTCTTTGAAGCGGATTTCACTGGCGCGAATCTCGGTAGAGCGAACTTGGCCGCCGTGTACCTCACTGGATGCGAACCCCACCAGAGTGATGGGTTTCGTGACTACCCGAACTACCCAAAGGTCAACGGAGCGGATTTCACTGGTGCGAATCTCTATGAAGCGAACCTGAGTGGGGTGCGGGGATCGAGGGGGGCGTCACCCCTCAGAGGAGTGAACTTCGCCGGAGCGAACCTCCCCGGAGCGAACCTGGTTTGTGCATCTTTGTCTGGAGCAAACTTCACAGACGCGAACCTCAGACAGGCGGACCTCACCGGAGCGGACCTAAGAGAAGCCAACCTTAGAGGGGCGAATCTTGAGGTGGCGGTACTCAAAGGAGCAAACCTTTGCGGGGCCGACCTATGGGGGGCGTACCTCAGTGGTATCAAATTCGACGGAACAGATCTGAGTTCCGCAGACCTGACTAGAGCGAACGTCTCCAAGACCAAATTTGACGGAGCGAATCTTTCCGGCGCAGATCTAACCGGAGTCGTTCATAGCGGGTTTGGAAGAGGCGACAGTCTTGAGAAAACATCCGAAGACATGGGTGGTGAATGGTGGGGTCATAGCCACCAGAGGAATGGGTACTTCACGGGTGCTCAAGCCGACGAGGACACAGTGTGGCCGGACGGTTTGGACCCGAAAGCCGCCGGGGTGATCTTCCAGACGTCCGACTGACCACCCGCTTCAGGCGTCCGTCATTTCCCTCGGCCTCCTCAAGCGCTAACGCATTGCCCGGTGCTATCAATTTTTCCAAGCCTGGTGAAACTCGCTGACCGCCAACTCTCCGGACAGCGCCCGTGTATATCGGGCAACCATCGCCCCCGAGGACCAGCCCGCTGCGGAACGCACCGAAGCCTCGGAGACACCGTTGCGCAAAGCCTCTACCGCCCAACCGCGTCGCCACGCATGAGCCGACGGCACGCCTACGCGTTGGAGCAGCAGTCGGATGGCATTCGAGGACATCCCCAGCAGGGAACCCGACTCTCGACCCGCTATCTGGCGTCGTACCGCCCGACGAGCCCAAGGGGAAAGCGGAACGACCCTGGGACGGCCGGTCTTGGACTGGCGGACCACCAGAAGACCGTCGCTGAGGTTCACATCTTCAACGTCGAGGCGAACCAGTTCCCCTCGGCGAAGCCCACAGGACCACAACAACTCGATAACGGCACGATCCCGGTTCGTCGAGACTTTCCGCCGGGCAGCCCGATAGTCAGCTTCGGTTGCTGTCAGCTGGGGCCGCTGTTCTTCGACCACCAGGGGAACTTCTTTCCACCACGGGAACACAGCCTCACCGGTCCCCTCTCCCCATCGGCCGAATGCCCGGATCGCCTGAGCGCGCTTTCGTCGCACCGACGCGTACGAAGTCGACGCCACCCACCCTTTCGCCGCCGCAAGATCCGGATCAGGGCTCTCAGCGAAGAGCAGTCGCAAAGATGCGATGTAGTCGTCGACCGTACGGCCAGCCTTCCCGGCC
>Ga0233430_1003377_pt1 | contig 16334 bp, 13 predicted proteins | sample SI_118_April2016_2_FD_179883 | JGI IMG/M metagenome (GOLD analysis project Ga0233430, IMG submission 179883) | Seawater microbial communities from Saanich Inlet, British Columbia, Canada - SI_118_April2016_150_MG | ecosystem: Environmental > Aquatic > Marine > Inlet | place: Canada: British... | reverse complement strand
ATCTACATCTGCTTCTATCTCATCTAACTCCATCTGATCTTCCACATCTTGAGACAGTTCTTTATCTAAAATAGCTTCCTTTTCTAAAGGTTCTTCTAATTCGGGCAACGTTGGTTCTATTGATTCCTCTAACGTATCTTCTTCCAAAGGCGCCTGTAAAAAAGGCTCTTTGATCTCTGCCTTATTTGCTTCCACGTTATCCAACAACAGTTGTACAGCACATCTTTTATGAAAGGATACCGGCTGTCCTTTTAAGCGTACAGATTCTCCCACAAAAATATCTAATGACTCGTTTACTTTATTGTCAAAAGTAATAATATCATCTACCTGCAAATTCTTTAAATCTTTCATTGTTATATGACTTTTTCCCAATCTAACGCTAACCGGAACTTTAATATTTTTTTGCGTCTTTTGGTTCAACAACACTTCTCTTTTATCACCCTTTGTTTGCTCCGAGACTTCTTCTTTTTGCAATAACGCTTTTAATATTTGATTATGATAGCCTAAAATTATCTTTTGGGGCTGATCATTATCTAATAAAAAATCCATACTAAAAAATATATAAGAATTTCGTTTTCCTATTTTTTTATCTTCTTTATAAGTTTCAAAAATCAATTTCAACTTATCTTCTTTTTCAGAAAACTGACTTCCCCATAACTCATAATATAATGGTAACATCTCCTGCAATTCCGCAGACAAAATTTCTAAATCTATTTCCGAAAAACTATGATTTTCAGCAACCTTACCTTTACCGCCTAATAATCTATCTAATAAAACACTGGCTAAAGCCTGCTCCACAAAAGTAGTTGTCTTATTATTATCTACAGCAAAATCAATTTTTACAGCTGCTTTTCCTTGCATAATTTTCACAAACTCTTCGTAAGATGTCTGTTGAATACCTACCGAATAAAGTTCCACCTTCATATTTATATCATCAGACAATTTTTGCGCTATTTTCTCTGCCAATCTATAATGCAACAAATGCGCCTTTTTCAATTGATCTTTTGCTAAACCATCAAAACAAGGATAATTTATCTCCGCCACCTGCATTTCTTCTAACCAAGTATCTTCTAAATTAAGTTTGGTCCAATCACCCAAAGCGGCCGGCAACTTTAATAACCTTTGAAAATTTTTAGTTTTTCTATTCATATTTTATACTTCCTGAAATAAAATTTTAACCACATTTCCATTATCCAACCCAAATTCATTATCGTTTAACCTCTCAGTAATTCTCCCGTTTTGCCACTCGCCTTGTATCTTATTGAAAAACACAACTTCCTCATTCATAGAGACTGATTCTGCCGCTGACGAGCCTTGCGGCACTCCGTTACTCCCATAGTACTCTGGAAAACTATTTGCTACCGTAATATCTCCAAACGAAGTTTGGCTAGCATCTATATTAGGCTTTAACATACCATTAAGCATTTGCTGCGCTTGCAATTGATAATATTTTAATTCTTCTTTACTTTTCTGCTTATTTTTTATATCTTTAACCTCTGTTTCATTACCCGCAGCTAAAACAAAAACCATTTTTATTTCGCCACCATTTTGCAACGAAAAAGCATATTTATCTTCTCCTAAAGATCTAATTCCCGTAATCTGACCTTTTTGCTTTACACCAGTCTCTTTATTAACATATTCTATTTCTTTACCCAAAAAACCACCCATTAGTTCTTTTATAGAAAACAAAGGCTTATTAGCCGGTGTTTGACTAGAAACTGTCGTATTAGCAACTTTTCCTGTTCCACCAAATTCAGACACTCCGGCCTCTCGATATTTAGCTAAAACACGTTCAAAATCATAGCTAAAATCTTGACCAATAAAAGCACTAGCGCCACCACCAGTTGCAGCTGTCGTATTACCGGCCATACTCATATTATTAAACCCCATATCACTAACACCTGCAAACGTTGACATCTAAATAACAACCTCCTATTCAGTCATTTCCTCTTGTATCAATTCCTCATACAAATTATCTTGTCTTTGCTCGTTCCCACTTTGTGCATCTTTATCATAACTAGCGTCTCTTCCCAATTCTAAAACATCTATTGAAAACAAATCAATATCTTTTTTTCGTAAATAATTTTCTAACTCTACTAAATTAGCCAATAATTCTTCTTTCATTTTACCATTAGCCAACAATAATATTTTAATTTTACCATCTACTTTTTTCAAAATTATATCCAAAGGCAAATCCTCATCTGATTTCAAATGAAAAGTATAAAATTTATTATATTCTGTCTTCAATTCCTTAATAGATTCAATTAGTTTATCCTTAATTAATCCTAATACCACACTAAAATTATTAGTATTAACCGTGATCAATTCCGGACTAAAACTTTCTATAAACTGCTGCAAAAGATTAACATCCTTTTTAACATTTTCTTTTACTTTAGGGTTACTGTCTGTGATTTTATTTTGTTTAGCACTATTTCGCGTTTCTTGTTTACGCTGAGCTACGTCATCTTTACCCTCATACTCTATTCTTCTAAAAGTAGCCGCGTCAATTTTTTTAAAGTTTTTTTCATTCAAATTTCCGTTTGCTTGTTTCATAAAACCCTCAAACGAGACACCCTGGGACGAAGATAGTCTTTCTAAAAAAACTGCCACATAATCTGGTATTTGCGTCTGATTAGCTGCTAATTCCACGCTCATCTGATACCGCCTTTACTTTTTTCCTGTTCATCTTTTTTAATTTTATATTTTAAAGCATCAAAAATTTGTCCTAATTTTCTAGAATAACTACCTTTTTTAATCCAATCAAAACCTAAAGGAAATCTCTGTTGCAAATCAAACCCTAAATCAGTCACTTTTAATTTTAAATCATTTACATTAACAGGATTAACCTTAGGAAAAAGAACCTTAGGAGCCTCAAAAACACGACCCAAATCTTTAATCCCCAATTTAACAAAATCCTCTATCTCAGGATTAAATTCCACCGGCACCGTGACTTTAATGTCTTCTGGCAAAATATTTAAAGCCATGTCTACCGTCTTTAACATTTCCTCTTTTGCAGGAACTTTTCCATATTTAAAATTCAATCCCGGATACGCAAAAAAATTCTGTAAAGAAACCTCATGAATATGTCCATATTCCTTATGTAAATTTGCAATTAATTGCAACATTTCTTTTCTGTACTTTTTCGTTTCCCCTAAACCCACTACAAAGCCTGTAACCACAGGCCAATTCAGTTTACCTGCCCATACCAAACTCTTAACTCGTAACCCCAGACTTTTACCCGGAGAGTCCGCATGAATTTTGGCCATCAACGCAGGATCTACCGCATCTAACATGATTTTAGCTAAAGCAGCAATTTCTGACATTTTCTTCATCTCTGGCAAACTCAAAAATCCTACATTTAATACTGGAATCAGCCCTTCCAGAAAAGCTAATTCACACATTGTATATAAATAATCAACATATGAATCAAAGCCCCATAGATCCAAAGTCGCTCTCACATCCGGAAAACGATCCGGTCTTTCACCAGCGCAAAAATAAATTTCTCTTACACCATTCATACGTGCAGCCTTAACTGTTTTTATAATGGAATAAGGAACTACCAAATTATCTTTTCTATGAAATCCGCAATAAGGACAATTATTTCTGCAGGCTCGCGAAACGACTACTGGAAGACTTTTGGAATAAGTGATAATATCACTATTGTTTTCACCTAAAACTTGTATATCTTCTTCCAATTTAAAAATTCAACTCCTTTTCATTCTAAAAAACTTATCTTTGAATCTATAATTATAGCATTTTTCACTCTGTTAATCTAGTGGAAGGGCCCTTCTAAAATCCCAAGAACCTATATTTTGCGACAGCTTTAATATTATACTATAATAAAAGACTAATCTATTGCCAACCACGGTAATAACAAATGTCTAAAGGAGTAAAAAATGAAATTCAAAGCTTTAATTTTAGCTGCCGGCAAAGGCACTCGCATGAAATCAGAAATCTTAAAAGTAGCACATAACATAGCCGGCACCCCTATTGTAAATTATGTTATTAACACGGTTTTAAATCTAGGTGCCGAAGAAGCAATTCTCATTATTGGGCATCAAGCAAACCTCATAAAAAAAATAACAAAACATCCTCAAGTTACATACGCGCTACAAAAAGAACAACTTGGTACAGGACACGCTGTCATGCAAACCAAATCTCTTTTAAATTTAAATGAAAATGAAACGCTTATCATCTTAGCAGGAGACTGCCCGCTCATTAAACAAGAAACCATTGAAAATCTTTTAGCCATTCACAAAGAATCCAATGCTTCTGGCACAATCCTAACCACCAAAATGCCTGAGCCAGCAAACTATGGGAGAATTTTACGCGGAAAAATGGGCACCGTTACCGGCATTAAAGAAGCTAAAGATTGTTCTAAAAAAGAATTAAGTATCCAAGAAATCAATACCGGTATCTATTGTTTTCAAAGCCAACAATTATTTAAGGCTCTCCAAAATACTAACAATACCAACAAACAAAACGAATATTATTTAACAGATGTTATTCATATTTTAAAACAACAAGGTGAGCATATCGAGGCCTACTGTACCCCGGATCACAATCAAGCCATCGGCATTAATACGCGCATGGACCTTGCTAAAATAAACCAAATCATCTACAAACAAAATAATCTACATTTCATGCAAGAAGGCGTCACCATCATTGATCCCCAAACCACCTTTATAGACTCCACCGTAAAAATAGGTCATGACACCATTATCTATCCTTACACCATGATTGAAGGAAACAGCCAAATTGGTACTAATTGCATTATTAAACCACACACCTACATCAATAACGGCAAAATTAAAAACAATCAGGAAATACCACCTTTTTCCCATATAAACGCAAAAGGCTAACCAGAAAACGGGGGAATCAAATCCACATCAGGAGTCATATTTAAATAATCAATCAAATCCAAGGTTATTTTCTTAAAAATAGGAGCAGCTACCGTTCCACCCCAAATCGATTTTTGAGGAGAATCGACTAATACCAAAATCAAAATTTCAGGATTACGCACCGGAAAAAAGCCAATAAAAGAAGCAACATACTTCCCTTTCAAATATCCCACGCCTCCCTGACCAGCTTTCTGCGCCGTCCCTGTTTTACCAGCTATACTATAACCAGGAATTTTCGCCGTAGTCCCTGTTCCCTCTTCTACTACCAATCTCATCATCTCTCTAACTTCAAACGCTGTTTTTTTACTTAAAATTCGCCCTCTATTTACATAAGGTATATGAATCACCGATTTACTATCATTAGTTATAAAATGATTCACAACCTTAGGTTTTACCAAAATACCTCCATTAGCAATAACAGAAACAGCTGTAGCAATTTGTAAAGAAGTCACGCCAATTCCTTGCCCAAAAGAAGCCATCGCACTATCCAAATCATTCCAACGCCGCATAGACTTAAAAATACCTTTAGATTCCGCCGGCAACTCTATTTTTGTATGAGTTCCAAACCCAAACATTTTAATATATTTATAAAAACGCTCTTTACCTAATTCTTGAGACACTAATACCGTACCCACGTTTAAAGATTCCCTCAAAATATCACGTACTGTTTTTTTATCCGATTCCCCTTCTTTTCTGGCATGCGCTTCCTTTATAACTCGGTCCCGCACTCTAATTTTCTCTGGCACTTCAAAAACAGAATCAGGTTTCACTACACCCTCTTCTAACGCCGAAGAAATAGTCACCACCTTAAAAATTGATCCTGGCTCAAAAATATCCGTCACTGCTTTATTCCGCAAATCAGCTGTTTTATATTCATAATATTTATTAGGATTGAAATCCGGATATATAGCCAACCCCAAAACCTCACCTGTATTAGGATTCATTACGATTACCTGTCCACCCTCTGCCTGATTAGCTTCAACCCCTTCTTTCAAATGTTTTTGAGCAGAATACTGTATAAACTCATCCAAAGTAGCATAAATATCCCCACCATCGTAACTTTGCCGCACTTTCCTAGTTCCGCTACTAATCTGCACCCCACGAGGATCACTCTCCAAAATAACCTCGCCTGGAGTTCCTGATAACAATTTATCAAACTTATATTCAACACCACCCAATCCTTGATTATCAATTCCTACAAATCCCAAAAAATGAGCTCCTAAATTCTGTTTAGGATAAATTCTTTTTTCTTCTTCCATAAAGTTAATTCCCTTTAAATCCAAACGCAAAATTTTCTGATAAACATCTTCTTCCAACTTTCGTTTAATCCATAAAAAAGGAGCTTTGGAATTTAATTTACGAAATAATGTTGCTTGCTTCATCCCTAAAACAGGGCTCAAACCTTTAACCGTCACATATTTATTAGTAATTTGCGCAGGAATAGCATAAAGAGAGTATACTTTTTTAGTCAGAGCTAACGGCGCCTCATTTCTCGTATAAATACTTCCCCGTCTTGGCAAAACCTTGATAATTCTTTTGACCTGATCTTCTGCTCTTCTTTTAAATTTATCTCCGCTTAAAACCTGCAAATAAAACAGACGCACCATAAATAAAATAGGTATCAAACAAAAAAAGAAAACAAAAATTTTTAATTTTAAATTAATCTTGAGCATATTTTTTTATCATTATATAGTTTATATTCTTCACAAAACGCATCTTAAGTTCATTACGTGCTTTTTCTTCAATATTCGCCAAAGTAGTCGCATCTAAAATCTTCAACCTCATTTTTCTATTATCTTCTTGTAAAACAACTAACCGGGTTTTCAATTTTTGAGTCTGATTATTAATTCGATCTGTTTTAATGTTAAACACCAAACCCAAAATAGCAATTAAAAATATTCCTAAATATATAACAAAATAAAACATTCTTCTTCTTAATCCACTTTTCATCTTCACTTGCTGCGCCTCTTATTCTATAATTAGAAAATAACATCATTCTTTACTATAAATTTGGTTTGAGTATAACATATCTCATTAAGTTATTTTAATAGAAAAAAAATAAAAATGAACAAAACAAAAAAAACTTTAAATACTAAAAAAAATATTGCTACCAACAAAAAAGCTTTTTTTAATTACCTTATTCTGGAAAAGTATGAGGCCGGCATAGTTTTAAAAGGTTATGAAGCAAAATCCATTCGCGCTGGAAAAACAACCTTACAAGAAAGCTACGGCAAAATTATTAAAAACGAAATATGGCTTATTAATTGCCATATCCCCCCTTATCTTGAAGCATCTTATCAAAATCTCAGTCCCACACGAGACCGAAAACTACTGTTGCATAAAACTGAAATAAAAAAAATAACAGACAAAATTACCATCAAAGGATTTAGCTTAATCCCTTTAAATCTTTATTTTAAAAATCAAAATGTAAAAATAGAACTAGGCCTAGGAAAACCAAAAAAACTTTTTGATAAACGTGAATCCCTTAAAGAAAAAACTCTCCAAAAAGAAATCGCGGTGAGAATTAGGGGTAGGGGCTAAAAAGTTCACTCTGTTCACTTTTTAGCTGGTGGGCCCACTTGGACTTGAACCAAGGACCTACCGGTTATGAGCCGGCCGCTCTAACCAACTGAGCTATGGGCCCCACAAAAAAACAAACTTCAGTTTACAAATATTCTTCTAATTTAACAAGCCTCTTAGGGTGTCTCAGCTTCTGTAAAGCTTTAGCTACAATTTGACGAATACGTTCTCTCGTTACATTATAAATCCGACCAACTTCTTCCAAAGTACGCGGATGACCATCTTCAATTCCAAATCTCAATTTTAAAATCCGACTTTCTCTTTCTGTTAAATCCACCATGACTTCTTCCAAATCATCTTTTAAAGAATCCCTAACCATAGTTTTTTCCGGAACCTCCCAAGATACATCTTCTACTAAATCACCTATAGAATACCCATCCTCTTCACCTACCGGCGTTTCTAACGATAAAGGAACCTGGGCAATTTTAATCACCTCTTTCACCTTATCTACAGACAGACCTATCCGCTTTGACAGCTCCTGTTCATTAGGTTTCCTAGACAACTCCTGAAACAACTGCCTAGACACTTTTCTTAATCTATTAATAGTCTCTACCATATGCACCGGGATTCTAATAGTACGCGCTTGATCTGCAATCGCTCTTGTTATAGCTTGCCTTATCCACCAGGTCGCATACGTACTAAACTTATATCCTTTAGTATAATCAAATTTTTCTACTGCTCTAATAAGTCCCAAATTACCTTCTTGAATAAGATCTAAAAATAAAATTCCTCTACCAGTATATTTTTTAGCAATACTAACCACTAATCTTAAATTAGAAACAATCAATTTATCCTTACTACCAATATCTCCTTCTTCCACTTTCTGAGACAAACCATATTCATCTTCTTTAGTTAATAATCCAACTTTACCAATTTCTTTCAAATAAACCTTAACCGCATCATCACTATTTAAATTGGAAGACAAAGAACCTCGGCCCACATTTAAAATTTTAGATACAACTACATCAGCAGAAACAACATTATCAGGAACAAAATCTTTTTCCTCAGCATCAACAGAAACTCCAGTTCCTCGATTAATATTCCCTACAAAAACATCGGACTGAATATCGGCCATATTAAACCTCCCGTTTATTTAATCACAAGATTATGTAACTCGCTTAATAACTTTATCCCTCCTGCTTCGTCACCTCGTTCTTCTAATATTTTCAACTCTTCTTTAATTTCTTTGATTCTTTGCTTTTTATCATATCCCCCAAACAAATCCAAACATTGCTGCCAATCTACCGTTTTAACAATCTTATTCTTTAAATCCTGCCCTATCAAAATACCGTTCAATATGTTCTGCAATTTCTCCAACGTAACATTATTTAATAATTCGGTTCCTATCAATTCACTATCTAATATCAATAAAACTAAATCTCTATGCTCTTCACTAATAAGTTCTACGTTTAAAACCTTTTTCACTTCAGCTCTTTTATCTAAGTCATGAACGATTGCGTAAATTAAAAATTCTTCTGCTTGCTGATACTTATTTTTTCTAGAAATTTTAGCGTAATTAAGACGATTTGAAATATTATAACTACTTTTCCTTATTTTCGCTACAATTAATTCTTTTTCTACTTTTAATTTAGTGGATAAATTTTTAATGAAATAATTTTGAATGATAGGGTCCGTCTCACTTCTCAAAAAAGGAATTAGCTTTTCAATCACTTTAGACACATTTTCTATTTTGTCTATATCATATTTTTTTAAACAATTATCTAAAACAAAATCAATCATATTAATCGGGCTATCCACTAACTGCTGAAAAAAATCTTTTCCTTTATTTAATAAAACATCTGCCGGATCCTTTTCCGGAAAACATATCACCTTAACCTCTAAATTCATACTTCTCAAAACTTTATAACTTCTCTCAACTGCTTCTTGACCTGCCGCGTCACTGTCCATAGCCAAAAAAACTTTCGTCGTAAATCTCTTAATCAAACGAGCATGTTCATTGGTCAACGCTGTCCCCATCGTAGCCACACTATTTTTAAAACCATACATATGCGCCATTAAAACATCCATATACCCTTCCATTACCAATACAAACCCATTTTGTTTAATATGTTTTTGGGCCTGATCCAGCGCATAAAAAAGCTTTCTTTTATTAAATAAAATTGTTTCCGGTGAATTTAAATATTTAGCTGTATTTTCTCTAGGGGTCAAAATCCTACCCCCAAAACCCAACGTCCTTCCAAAATGATCCAATACCGGAAATATTACGCGCCCTCGAAACCTCAGGATATACTCTTCGGATTCTGTTTTGTACAACAAACCACTTTTATTTAAAAACTCTTTACTAAATCCTTTTGACAATAAATAAGGCAACAGACTAGACCTTGCGTCCGCATAACCCACATGAAATGTCTTCATTGTTTCTAAAGATAATCCTCTAGCCAACAAATATTCTCTTGCATTTTGATTTTTCTGTAATTCGTTTATCCAAAACTCTCTAGCCAGACACAATACTTCTAAAATACTTTCTTTATCTTTTTCATCACGATTATTACGATAATGCTGAAACTCTGATTTTTGTTCCTCAACAATTTCTACCCCGATTTTTCTAGCCAGCTCTTTCACTGCTTCTGTAAAAGTCAAATTATCTATCTTCATAATAAAGGCAATAAGATCCCCTGAGCTATGGCAACCAAAACAATGCCATATCATTTTTTCAGGACTAACCACAAAAGATGGGGTTTTTTCAGAATGAAAAGGGCACAAACCAACGTAGTTTGTGCCCTTTTTTTTAAGGGTTACATATTCAGATATGATATTAACAATATCTGTATAAGATTTAACCTGTTCTATTGTTTTTTGAGCAAGCATTCAATGTTACGCTAAGGTCTCCTTAATAACAGCTTGTGCCGCAGCCAATCTAGCAATCGGAACTCTATATGGCGAACAAGAAACATAATTAAACCCTACTCTATGACAATACTCTACAGAACTAGGTTCTCCACCATGTTCTCCACAAATACCTATCTTTAAATTAGGTTTAACTTTTCTTGCTTTTTCAAAAGAATACTCAATCAATCTACCAACACCGGTCTGGTCTAACACTTGAAAAGGATCGTCTTTCAAAATACCTTTTTCCACATATTCTGGTAAAAAAGAACCAGAATCATCTCTTGATAAACCAAAACTCATTTGCGTCAAATCATTAGTCCCATATGAAAAGAAATCAGCTTCTTCTGCTATCAAATCTGCCGTTAACGCTGCCCTAGGGATTTCAATCATTGTACCAATCGTATAATTAAGTTTAACGCCTTTTTCTTTAATAACCGCATCAGCAACATCTTTAATTAATTGTCTTAACGTAGACAACTCATTAACTTCACTTACTAAAGGCACCATAATTTCAGGTTCTACAGAAACACCTGCCTGGCTCGCGTCAATAGCCGCTTCAATAATCGCTCTAGTTTGCATTTCGCAAATTTCAGGATATGTAACAGCCAGACGACAACCTCTATGTCCCAACATCGGATTAAATTCGCTTAATTTATCCACTTTAGCTTTAACTTCCGCAACGGTAATACCCATTTCTTTAGCCATTTCCTGTTGAGCTTCTGCTTCATGCGGCACAAATTCATGTAATGGCGGATCCAAAAGTCTAATAGTTACAGGCAACCCTCTCATTACTTGAAACAATTCCAGAAAATCTTTTTTCTGTATTGGCAATAATTTATCCAAAGCTTTTCTTCTATCTGTTTCATTATTTGCCAAAATCATTTCTCTAACAGCTTTAATTCTATCGCCTTCAAAAAACATATGTTCTGTTCTACAAAGTCCAATACCTTCCGCGCCAAATGTTTTAGCAACTTTAGCATCTAAAGGAGTTTCCGCATTTGTTCTAACCTTTAATCTTCTAAACTCATCCGTCCATTGCATTAATTCACCAAATTCTCCGGAAAGCTCAGCTTTAATCAAAGGTACCTGTCCCAAAATAACTTCACCTTTAGAGCCATTTAAAGTGATATAATCACCTTCTTTGATTTCTAAAGATCCCACTTTCAATAACTTCGTATTTTCATTAATATCACAAGCTCCACAACCAGCTACACAACATTTACCCATTCCTCTAGCAACTACCGCAGCATGACTTGTCATTCCGCCTCTTGCCGTCAAAATTCCTTGGGCCACGTGCATACCACCAATATCTTCAGGCGAAGTTTCTTCTCTTACCAAAATAACCTTTTCACCTTTTTCAACCCATTCTTCTGCTTCATGGGCTGTAAACACAACCTTACCCACAGCAGCACCAGGAGAAGCTGGTAACCCTTTTGCAATAACTTTAACCTGAGCTTTAGGATCAATCATCGGATGTAAAAGTTGGTTAATCTGTTCTGGATCAACTCTCATCAAAGCTGTTTTCTTGGAAATCATACCTTCTTTAACCATATCTACAGCTACTTTTACAGCTGCAGGCGCGGTTCTTTTACCATTTCTAGTTTGTAATAAAAACAGTTTTTTGTCTTGAATCGTAAATTCCAAATCTTGCATATCCGTAAAATGATTTTCAAGTTTTAGATAAATATCTTCTAATTCCTGATATGCTGATGGCATTGTATTTTTTAATTCCAAAATTGGTTGTGGAGTTCTGATCCCAGCAACTACGTCTTCGCCTTGAGCATTCATCAAAAATTCACCAAAAAACTTTTTCTCGCCTGTACCAGGATCTCTAGTAAAAGCTACTCCAGTACCTGAAGTTTCGCCCATATTACCAAAAACCATCGCCTGCACATTAACAGCAGTACCCCATTCCGCAGAAATTTTATTAATTTTTCTATATTTAATCGCTCTATCCACATTCCAAGACCTAAAAACCGCGCCAATTGCTAATTTCAATTGTTCTTTAGGATCTTGAGGAAACCCAATTCCTTTATCTTTCAGATAAGCTTTGTATTGAGCCACAATTCCTTTCAAATCTTCTACAGTCAAGTCTGTGTCCTGTGTAACACCTCTGCTGTCTTTTGTCTTTTCCAAAATCTTTTCAAACGCGCCATGTTCCAAATCTAAAACTACATTTGAAAACATTTGAATAAAACGTCGATAACTATCATAAGCAAATCTTGCAGACCCTGATTTTTTAGCTAATCCCTCAACCGAAACATCATTAAGTCCCAAATTCAAAACCGTATCCATCATCCCAGGCATAGAAACTCTTGCCCCAGACCGAACAGAAAACAATAAAGGATCATCTTGACTACCAAACTTCAAGCCCATGGACTGTTCAACTTTTTCTAAATTCTCATCTATTTCTTTCAATAACGCCGCAGACAATTGCTGATTATTCTCATAATAACTATTACATTCATCCGTAGAAATCGTAAAACCAGGAGGAACCGGTATCCCCAAATTAGTCATTTCTGCCAAATTCGCTCCTTTACCTCCTAAATCATTACGCATCGTAGCGTTGCCTTCTGCTTTTTTGTTGCCAAAAAAATACACTTTCTTTTTTTGCATAGTTGTCATTATTTTTTTCCCTTCTTTTTTTATTTGATTTTTTTAATAAGCGTAAGCTTAAAATAAATTATCACAAATACCTTTAGTTGACTAGAGCAAAAATCAATTTATTAGAGGTATGCAGGCCTGAAATAACCAGTCTCCAATTACTGGCCAAAGCGCTTTAGACAAATACCGCAAAAAGTTACCAGATTAAGCACAAAAGGGGTCGCAATTGGCACCTTGAATTAAAAAAATGTTATAATTAAATAAATCTTATTATTACATTGCAACATAAATATTTTTTAAAACGATAATTTTATAAGTACAAGAATTTGAGAAAACGATTATGAATAATAAATATAAAATTGTTGCAAAAAAAACTGAGGTTTTTCCTAGCCAAAACCCCAAACCACAACGCAAAAGAACCGAACACTCTTACATACGTAGCATATATGACTGCGCAAGCACAGGACGTGTAAAAACGCTTACTGAAATTCATGAAGAGATTGGAGCGAAGAAATTCGGAATACTCGTTAATATACGGCCTTTAGGAAAAACTATGAGTGCCTTACATATAGCTTGCGTACAAATCAATCCCGATAGAGCTTACGATACTGCAAAGTTTTTACTTGAACATGGAGCAAACGCGAATGTTAAAAAAACAGATAGCCTTGATACTCCACTATATGCTGCTGTTGCAAAACAATACAGCAAACTGATCTTGTTATTACTTAAATATCAAGCGAATAAGTCTTTTGCTAATAAACGGGGAAAAACGCCCTATATGTTAGCACTACAAAAAAAGGCTTTGTGCACGCAAACCGAAGTATTAAAAGCGCTAGCTTAGTGCCATTATTTGTTCTAAATACGTGACAGCCTCTGAAATTTCGATTTCAACAATTTTTTTTTCTGCTATTAAACGATCCTTATCTTCTCTGATTTCAGCCAACAACTTTTCTGGGGGTGAAGGAGTATATTCTCTATAAGATATGCCTTCACAGCTGATAAAACCTAAAAACATTAAAGTTGAAACAGCATTTTCCAGATATTTGGCAGAATCACTATAAACAGCGTCATCATCTAATACTTCGCTCATGCGATAGCCATTATAAAAATACAAATAAAAAGCATTTAGTAAAGCCTTCATGTCAAAACCCTTTTGATATAAAATTTTAGCTCTATATAGCTTAAATGATATATTTTCTGGGTCTTCTGCTAGTATTGTAACTACTCTAATTTCTCCAATCGGCATTTCAGCACAAGCCACTAAATCACTTAAAGAAAAAGTAGTACCTCTAGGATGATTATGGGTAATAATCATCTCTGTGCAATCTAATAATTCTCCTTGTAAATCTTGTAATTGCAGATTTAAACTAGTACCAATAGCATAGTTTACAATAATATTCTCTTTATCAACCAAAAAACCTAATTCAATTGGGAAAAAACATACGGTCTGTTCAAGTTGCTCTAAAGTAAAGGATTGCCCAACAATGGATCCATTCCACAACCGCCTAAGTATATTGTCATTTACAGAAATATCTATATCTCTAGCCCGTAAATAATTTTTCAGTAATCTCATCAGGGCAGCAGTAGTTATGCTAATTTCATCTTCTCTTCCACAACTACTGACACTACGCTCGCTTTCAAAGGAAGGCCTCCCTACTTCTTGATCTTGTTCCCCTTTGGGATGCAGTGCGATTAGCGGTTTAATGACGCTTCTTTTTTCAGTATATTCAATTACATCTTGAAAAAAGAGAAATCTGCCTACAGAGTTAATCTCTGTTAGATCATATTCATTTTTAATCCAACCACAAAATTTTAACCAAGTAACTAGCTTAGTACTTATTCCTTCTTGTTCAGCCAGAGTTTCCATCAACTCTGCACTAAAAAAATCAGGAAAATCTTCAACCAATCTATAAGTATTCAGGCAAGCAATAATGAATTGAAGTTTATTTTGTTGTTTTTGAGGGTTTAAGCTTCTACTTACAAAACCAGCATCCATAATAGGATTTAGAAATTGTAAATATTCTATAATATCTGCAGAATGATCAGGGAATTTGGGCAACGGTCTTCTTTCCACAAATACCACATTTTGAGGTATCGCAATAACTTTCAAAAAAACCATTTACCCCCTCCAATATTTTTTTACCTGTATATTTACTCATCCTTAAAGCAAATAACAGGAATAAAAAATTATCATATAAAATCTTTTACGTCAATATATGCCGGAAAACAATCTGGTCTCTTTAGCGCAAGACATTTAGGCCTCACCCCCGTCACTTGCGGAATCGATGTTTTCATTCCAGTAAAAGGTAATCGCTACCAGCGATGGTGTTAATGCAAAGGCCTGCGGCCTTTGCATTAACACCCTGACGTAAGTCAGAAAGGAAAAAAAAATTATGGATAAAATCCTAATCATAGACGATAACTCATGCATCCGTGCAATGCTAAAATTTCTTCTAAACGAACACGAAATTCTAGAAGCAAAAGATGGAGAAACAGCTTTAAAAATCCTTAAAAAACAAAAAAATATTAAATTAGTAATTACAGATTACCAGTTACCAGGCATGGATGGTTTAGAAATCATTAAATGGTTAAAAACACACCATCCAGAAATAGCAATCATCCTAATCAGCGCATGTACAAAAATCATTGTTGGTGCAAAAAAACTAGAAATCGAGCATGCTTTCCCCAAACCATTTAAGGATATAGATTATATTTTAGAGCAGATCAAAAAAATTATGGGACGATAAACCTCTCTTAAAGCGTCTATAAATTTGGATATCAGCAAGACAAAAAATATAATCCTCTTTGAAAAAGAGTAAAATTTAGATTTAGACACAGGGAAACAAGAAAATAAAATTCGAGTTTATATTTAATAAATGAGAATTTTAGAGACGAAGTTTACCGCAGTATAAAGCTAAATTATCCTTTTTCAAAGAGGATTGGTGGAGCCAAGCGGGATCGAACCGCTGACCTCTTGAATGCCATTCAAGCGCTCTCCCAACTGAGCTATGGCCCCTTAATAATGAAAAATCACTGCTTTATTCTCTAAAAAATCATCCAGTTTATAATAATCACGTAAATCTTTAATAAAAATATGCACCATAAAAACATTAAAGTCAATAATCAACCAACCACTGTCCGGTTTACCCGAAACATTAGGACTACAATTAATTTCCGAACCCGCATATTTCTCTTGAAATTTCTTAGCTGTCGCCAAAATATCATTCGATATCGCTTTACAATGTATAAAATTATTAGCGCTCAAAATCAGTAAAAAATCCGCCAAAAAATCATCTTTTAATTTATATACTTTAATTTCTTTAGCTTGTTTATCTTCACAAACTTTAATAATGTCTTCTAAAAAAACCTCATTATTTTTTTTCATTTTTCCCCTTATTT
>Ga0233430_1003374_pt1 | contig 16345 bp, 11 predicted proteins | sample SI_118_April2016_2_FD_179883 | JGI IMG/M metagenome (GOLD analysis project Ga0233430, IMG submission 179883) | Seawater microbial communities from Saanich Inlet, British Columbia, Canada - SI_118_April2016_150_MG | ecosystem: Environmental > Aquatic > Marine > Inlet | place: Canada: British... | reverse complement strand
AAATGCCAAAAAAAGTGGCGGCCATTTAGCCGCCACCGTACTACACAATCTTGCTCTGCCAGTTACGTTTTTTCGATAGGAAACTGAATTTCGGTCACCGAATCGTCAGGGGCACTCCTATCATGCTGTAAATACACCTCCCGATTCGAGCCGATGATACGATACCCATTACTCTTTATCCAAGTCACTACAGCTTCATACGCTTGGGGGAAGCCAGAGAAATTGCCCCTATGGATGACACAAGCCATTTGCTCTACGGGTAATTCGTAGATTTTGACGCTGTTATTGCCCATTAGTGAACGGTCGATGGGAAGAGCCGCTTCTACATCCATATTGGTGTCTTTGGGTCCATCATCGTGCCATACGGCAATACCTGGACCGGCAATTTTTGCTCCGTGTTCCGTTATGTAGTTTGCGACTCCATCAAAATTGCGGTCCAATATCGGACCGACTTTATCTTGAGTGGGAATGATCTCTCGTATAGAGGCGACCTGTTGCGATTCCACTGTTTTTATGATCGCATCATAAGCTGGCATTTTGCCCTCCATTTCGATCTGTCTCAGCCGCGCTTCTACCCGTAAGAGCTGTTCTTGAGCTTCTCGCATCTGTTCCCCAAGCTGGGTTTGTTTGAGCCGAAGCATACCTCGTATCTCCTCCGTAGAGAGATCTGCCTCAAGCATCTGAGCGATATGATCCAACGTCAAACCGAGATCTTTGAGGGCTACGATGCGATTTAGCCTGGAAAGTTGATCGAACGAGTAGTAACGGTATCCGGTAAAGGAGTCGACATGATCGGGCTTAAGCAGTCCAATCTCATCATAATATCTCAACGTCTTTACCGGCACTTGGCTGAATCTAGAAAAGGTGCCGATTCTGAGCATAATTGCTCCGTAAATCTATGATGGTTTGAAGGCCTTCATATACCAATATACACCCTCCATTAACTGGAGAGTCAAGAAGAAATCGCACATTTTTCTTCTGCTTTTATTTCTTTGTTTTTAAATTGCTTATATCGAATTTGATGAACGCCGATGCAAAAAAAGGCCTAAAAACAGGGAAACATAGAAATCATCAGATGAGTTTAACCTTATTATTGCCTCTTGAACGGGCACTTCTTATAACACCGTGGCCCTGGCTCCAGCGCTTGCGCGCTTTCACCCAACCGCTACGCGGTTCAGGGCCACGCAGGACGTTACCTGACATGTATAAAGAGGCAAAATGAAAATTGGCCTATTCTTAATAATGCAACAACCTGGTTCTGTATCTATTCAGACTGCTATTCATAGCGCCATTCGAGATGCTGAGGAGGCTGAGGATCTCGGATTTAATACTGTATGGATCGCAGAGCATCATGGTACGGATTACAGCATTTGTACTTCGCCTTCAGTCATAGCGGCAGCTATCGCCGCCAAAACTTCTATAATTGGCATTGGTTATGGAGTAAACGTAGTTCCCTTCCATCAACCTCGACGACTTGTTGAGGACATTGCATTAGTTGATCAGTTATCAGGAGGGCGCGTTGTAGCAGGATTTGGTTCTGGATATTCTAAATTAGAGTATGACATTGTGGGTGTCGATTACGAATTGCGTGGTCAAGCTACTTTTGAAACACTAACTACAGCCTTTGACCTTTGGAGTGATGGTAAGAACGGAATCAAATGTTTCCAGAAGCCGCATCCCCCTATCGTCGTCGCCTGTAGAAGCGAAGATGCGATTCGCTCTGTTGCTCAATCGGGACACGGCATTCTCCTACTCGGAGGCTTGGATAGAATTGAAAGAAGTGCAAAGGTTTACCGGGAAGTCATGGGAAATGAAGGCTATGTAGGGGTATTGCGGCATGTATTGATGCACAACGATGATGCCCGTATAGCAAGCCCAGTCTATGAGGCAACATCGTGGTTGATCACTCGCATGAGAGCACTTACAGGTGATGATTCATCTGTAAATGACGACGATGTGAGAGGCTACCTCAATGAACGATGTTCAATTGGAAAACCAAATCAGGTAGCAGCAGACTTACGCCAGATCGCCGATTTTGGTGTAAGTGAGTTGATATGTTGGTCCCGATGGGGAGGCTTGTCGGATGATATTGTCTTGAACTCGATGAAGCTTCAGACGAAGCTGCTAGATATGTAGTCGATGTAGGTATTATTACACGTCAGGTAACACCCCGCCCACGGCTACGGGCATTTGGCCTTCAAACCTCGAAGGATTTCATATCGGGTGATTATGGACAGAGTAAAACGGCCATACTCCACCAGGTAAGCCCGAGCGTTGGGCAGCACCATCGGATTCTTTCGCATGATGGCAGAAAGAACATCAGTATCCAGCAACGCGGGCGAAAGAACCATTAGAGGGGGGATCTCCCAAAAAAATCCCCCCGATTGAGGGCAATGGACTCAACTAGCAGCTCCATTTCCGCTGCGTCGCTGACGCTCCTTGGCCCTTCGGGCAACTGCTATACGCCGTTCGGAAATGGGCAGGCCGGTTATGAGAAATACCAAGATCGAAGTAAATTACGCCCATACAGAGAGCGAATCTTCCATGCGAAACAGTGAATATCACCTGAAAGTGGTATCCTATTTAGCGCTCGCATTGTTATCTGCATCGCCTGTGATCTCAGAAGAAGTGCTCCTTGACCTGCTAGTCGGCGAATGGCTTAACAACACATATCTTGAGGAGATGAAAACAACAAGGTCTCCATTGAAAGCATATCTGGTCGATGAAGATACGGACTTCACTGCTCTCTACTTCTCAAGAAAGGATACCTTTTTCGAATGGAAGCAATCGTATGCGTATCATGAAGGTACGGTTCTTCAGATTACCGGTTTGCAGCCAGATCCCGAGCCCAGTACCTATCGATTTATATTTCATGAACACCAGACACACGGCCGTGCTACCGATGAAGATCGTTTACTTATACCTGACGACACGCCTCTGGACGAGATCACATGGCTTTCATGGCTTTTCTACCCACGATATGGCGATCGGAAACGAGAGCGGTGCATCACATACATACGAGTTGAACCGACCATCGAGCAGTTTGTCAACCGGAGTGTGCTTGCAGGAGCCTACACCGATGAGAAACAGCGCTCCTTTAAGTTCAAGGAAACAGGTATAGCAGTATGGCCGGAAACGACATTCGCTTATGTAGTAAACCTCGACAGACATTGGACAAACGGGGAATATGATATTTTCCATTATCGAGGAGATTCAACTGAGGCTAGATATGTGCGTACATATGCGTTTGAATGGAAGAATAACAAGCTGCTTATCTTTTCGACGGAAAAGACAGACATGACGATACCACGTACCGATAATAAGACGTGGATTCGTAACGAGAATCCCCTTTACATATTGACTCCTCAATGACACTGTATATAAGCAAGATCCTTGACCAATAGCATGCAGTATTTCAAGCTGTAATACCTTTATGAGTGTATGGGGGGAAGGATAAGAGGGATAGTTCAGAAATGGCACATCTCATAACATCGGTTAATGCTACGCCGCAAGCGCGGCTTGGCCCTGTCGGGCAATCCCTTCGGGGTTCATTGACCTACAAACGTTATGCAGCATTGGCTCCCAATCTCCATCCCACCTCAAAAACTGGAGATTGCGGAAAAGAACAAAGTCAACAATTCCCTACCACGGAAGTAGCACATGAATGGGCAGCACGCATACTTTTTTATCGGACTCGAACAAGCCTTCGGTTTCCCGATTACTTTTGTTGATGAAATTGAGGAGCTTGGTATCTGGCAAGTGCAGACGCCAGATGGGGAGGCATGTCTCAAACGGTTCAGAAGATATGATGAAGCTGAAACAGCGACTGAGGCTGCGCTGTACCTCCATAGGCGAGGTTTCGCAGGAACGCCAAATGTCATTCTGACAAAAGACGGACGGCCCTTTGTTCGCACGACCATAAGCGATCCCAGCTGGTGGCTCGCCTTGTTTGAGTTTATCCCTGGTGAAGGGGGTGGTCCTGCACCCAACCTTTATGCCTATAAAGACCTCTGTGACAAGAATGATACGTCATTCGAGGCTGCACTTGTTAAAGCGGCCCAGGTACTGGCTGGCTTCCACGAAGCTATTCGGGGTTTCCGAACGTGGCCTGTCGACAGGGATGTCCAATTCTGGATTGAGAATCGTCGACGTACGGAGCACCTAACGACATTGCTTCAGGGGGTTTTGGAGAATGAAGAGCGGCGGGAAGTTCGAGAGGCATTGGAGGACTGTTTGGGCATCTATGATCCCTCACTTCTTCGGAGAAGCGTCAGCCAGGCGGAGCAAGCTGCTGAACTCTATAAATCTGTAATCGGTCAAGAAAAAAAACAGAAGGGCATGCGCCATTGCGACACACACGCTGGGAACTTCCTCGTAGGCGCGAACGGCATCACGTTGATGGATCTGGCAGAGGTACAAGCCGGACCTCGCGTCTACCGGGATCTAGGATGTTTGACTTGGGCTCTCGGTGGCGACAACGATGAAATGACCGAAGCCCTTATGGCGTACCACGAAATTGCCAGGTTGTCGCGTGATGAAATTGAGCTTTTTCCCATCATTAACGATCCTGTCGACAACTGGCGTAAGCTACTCGAAGGGTACTTGAGTGGTGATTGGTCCGAGGAATGGATAACCCCATACTATAGTGGGAGCGTGAAACCGTATGAACGAATCTCAAATCGGCTTTCCTTGGCCACTGAAGCATTGAGATCGAGTGCCAACAACTCATAACAACATACGAACGCCGTGTGCGACTCCGGTCGCTTTGCTCCCTTCGCAGAAACCCGCTATGCGGATTCGCACACCCCAGGACGTTTCCAGAAATAAAAAAAAAATAGCGGCTCTAGTTCTGACGGACCTATTCATGATCCACGGTGTGGGACAGAGAAGAGTTACGAAAGGGAAGGTCGCTGGGTGGGTTTCCTTCCTCAGCGTCACGGAGCAACCGAACGCCATCGAACTCGAAGGCGGGGTGGGTGCCGCGTATCAGGGCAAGTGGGTCGCGGCTATCTGCGGTCGTCGCTTGATCGCCTATGCCTTCGAAGTGCTGGATCGAGATCGGGTGGTCGCCTGTTCGGCAGTTGGTAACACGCCCAGCGCCCGATTGCTCCAACGCCTTGGGTTTACCCAGGAGCAGTTGCTCGAGAATGCGGACACCATACATGGGCGGGTTATCGATCTGATGCTCTATTCGATAGCAAGAGGATGAAACAGATGACTCTGTTGAATTATCTCACGAGAGCAGCCCGCTCATAAGCTTCTCGATACGTCGCCCCCTAGAATAAAGCCCCAACTTCGGCAAAGAGGCGGTTGATCTCTAATTCTTGCTGGTCGTTACCAAAGGCTGATGCAATTTGCTGGTACACTAACCCATCTAAGATGTCTGTTCGATCCAAATCACTAATATTCCCTCCGTTTTCCATGTAGCCCTTGATCAGAGCATTTTGATGATCGGCTCGTTCAAGGTCCGATAAAACCTCGCCTATGTCGTGGGAAATCGGCCCCAAGCCCACTTCGTCGAGGTCGATGATGAAGAAGCCTTCATCCCTCGCTATGATATTATTCAGACAGAAATTGCCGTGAATAATGCCCCAACTCAACTGGCCTTGCCTCGAATGATCGCCGATACGACAGAAGAGATCGTCGATCTTTCGTCGTTCCTCCGGCGAAATGGTCTTCAAGCCCGTCACATAATCATGCATCTTTCTTCTTCGATCGGCTCCTCTTGTGATAAAGTCATTGATATACAGAGACTTATTCAGCAGGAATGTATCGATGTGGGGCACCACATGTTCCCATTCTTCGGGCGCCAGAGAACGGATCGGGGGCTGATGCCCCGCTGAATGGAAGGTTGCCAGCACCGTCCCGATTTGATTGGCCGTATGCTCATCGGCGGGAGGATGATGGCCGAATATAAAGTGCTGTATCTCGTAATAGACCGCAGGCACATGGAAGTATTCAGGCCCCACCAGGAAACGCAACGCTTCATAGTGGGGGCTGGATTCATCCCGGGGGTTGGGACCCGGTATCAGCGTTTCCCCATTCAGCCCCGGATGCAACGCCGGAACGGACACGCCCCGCTGGTGAAAGACCTGGTGTATCCGTTGCGTTTCGAACAGTGCCCTTGTTCCGCGATGTTCGACCGTCCGCGCCTTCATGAGGTAGCACTGGCCGTCACACGTGAATTTGGCAACGAGTCGATTGATGCTCCGTCTATGGTCTTCCGGATATGGCCATGAGTGGATCTCTTGAGGGTTGCTAAGGCCGAACTCAGGAAGTATTTCCAAGAGGAGACCTTCAGCTGAGGGGGGCGTTGAATTATCCAATAGATGCATCCTTCAAAAGAGGGAGTTGGTTAGTGTTCTCGTTTTACTCCTTTCTGGAGGCACTATTGAAGACAGGGAGTGGCTTAGGTTACTCCCTTCTGTGATGACCTTTCTGGGATGGCTTCGGGTTTTTGGAGCTATAACCCGAGATCGACAGCGTGCTGCTGTGCTGTTTTGGGGGGAGTGCAGAGGAGGAGGGTTGGAAGAGGATTTTTCTCTTGCCATTGTACTACCAGGCTTCCCAATTTTCCTTCAGCTAGAAAGATCTTCACCGCATTACTCAAGGATCAGTACCATATACAAACCTTAAAGACCCATGACGACAAAAACACTGCTAGTAAATTGGGTTTACGCCGGGGCGCTGGGACATGCCGTGGAAGCATTCAAGCAGGCGAACTCATTCAAAAATGGCAATCCTGACTTCCAAGTGTCGGTGATGATAAATGCTGAGGTAGGAGTTGAGTTGGGAAACTGCATAGAATGAAGCCGCTACTTTTCCCCCTCTGGACGGTACACGCGAATCCCGTAGATCGACCAACTCTCCGGCCGCGTCTGCCCCTGTTGATCGATCCGGATATACCTCGCCTCGACCGGCTCGAAAAATCCGCCAGGGTAATACCTCGGATCCCCTTTCCCCGATGCCATCATCGTCCAGTCCTCTCTATCGACCGACACCTTGATCTCGTATTCGCGGGCATAGTCGCTCACGTAGATCGTGTCCCCACCGGCGTCGTCGATCAGCACTACCCCGTTCACCAGCTCGACCTCACCTAAGTCCAGCTGATAAAACTCACCGGATTGCTGCCCCTCGAGCGTCGACCACCGCGAAAACTTCTGTCCGTCGAACGCTTTTTCCGCGTCCTCGCTGTAGGGACTGGCCGTCGCCATCCACCCCTCGGTAGAAAGTTCCCGAGCTTTGGCGCTCCCCTCTCCCTTGACCCTCTTGGCCCGTTCGTACGGCTCCTCCAGCCCGATCTTTGCCGCCGTTATAACCGAATCCTGTCGGGCGATCTCCAGCGCCTTCTTATACGCCTCGATCGCCTCCTCCCTCCTCCCCAGCGCGTCGTAGCACCAGCCCAGCGTCTGCACCCCCCAGGGAACATCCGGCACCCTCCGCAGATGCTCCAGAGCCCTGTCGTATTTCCCCTGCATAAAGTAGATCCGCCCGGCCATCATCCTCGACCAGGTATGGTCCTCGTACTCCGCCAGCACCTCCTCGTACCCGGCGGCCGCCTCGTCCCACCGGCATACCCGCAGGTGTACATTCGCCTCCTCCGCCTTCCCCTCGACCTTACTCTCCAGCTCCGCAACCCTCGCCTCTTCCTCCGCCGCCTTGCCCACCGGATAGCCGTACGCGCAGTGGGACAGATAGTATATCTCCTTCTCGTCGAGATAGCGGACCCCGAGCGTGTGCGCACCCACAAACTCCTCTCCGACCAGATTCTCCCGGACATACACCCAGCGATTGCCCATGGCCAGCGGAAACCAGTCCCGCGACTCCCCCTCCAGACCGAACTCCGCGAGGGCGAATACCGGCGGATCCTCCTTCGTCCTCTCCGTATCCACACGCACCTTGATCATGCCAACACCTCTCGCGTACCACACCTCTCGCGTACCCAGCCGAATCTCGTTCAATTTGCGCGCACTCTCCTCCTCCTCCCGCTCCGGATCGGGATCTACCGTGACCGTGCGAATGAGACGGCAATCGGTGAACGTCCCCGCAGGCACCGTCACCGTCTCGCTGTCGCTCACCACGGTCCCGGTCGTCCGCATCGGATACGAACCATAGGAAAACGTATCCGCGCTCCACCTCTCCCCGGGACGTCGTGCATCGTCCACCAGCACATTCATGATAGCCGCGTCGTGCACGGGTGAGCCCAGGCGTTGTCCCCGCCCTCCACTGTGGCCCGGCTGCCCGGCGTACGAAACCGCTCCCCCCTCTTCCTTGCGGAGCATCTCGCAAATCCAACCGTATTCGTGCATCGACTTCACCGTGCGCTCGGGACCCACGTGCTCCATAAATTCGAGCGCGGCATCGCACACCGCAGCCCAGGCGTAGTCCTTCGCTCTCACGAGCAACTCCACGGCGCGGTCGAGCGCCTCCCGGGCCTCACCCTGTCCCCTCTCCCTCAACAGCTCGAACCCTTTCCACAAAAGCGCCTGCCCCTCCCCATTCTCATCTTCCGCCTTGCGAAACTCTCCGGCCGCCTCTTCCATCCTCTCCACAGTATCCAGCGGCTCTCTCGGTGGGTGCATGAACACAGTATGGGTCAACAACCTCCCGATCATCGCGTGATCCTTGAGCTTCCGCGCCAGCCCGAGCGCCTCCTCCCATACATGCCACTGTGCATCGTGCTCCGTATTCGGCAAATACTGCCCCTTTTCGATCAGCGCGTGCATGCGCGCCGTGTCCCGCTCCCGGGCGGTCCCCAGCTCCCCGGCCCGCGCCAGCGCTTGCTCCACCAGCGCCAGCGACTCCTTCATGTCGTTCTTCCAAACCCTGATCTGCCCCTTCTTCTTTGCTGCCTCCCCCGCCTGCTCCAGCAGCTCCTTGAAAAGCGCATCCTCCATCATATCGAGCAGCTCCTTTCTCAAAAGATCGCGTCCCATCTGCAGTCGCCCTTTGACCGTAGTCATCGACATCGACAGGACGTCCGAGATATCCTGGTAGGAAAACCCATCCACGTAGTACAACCTGACCACCTCGCTCATCCGCTGCGGCAGAGACGCCACCGCATCCAGTATCCGCTGCCTGAGTTCCTCCTGCTGCATCGCCTCGTCCGGACGCGGCCACCTCTGGCATTGAACCGCTTCCGCCAGATCGACGTCGACACCGATTGGCTTCACATCCGGATGCTTCCGCCGCCAGTTGCTGTACGTGTACCGCGTCACCGAGCGCAGCCACCCCCCCAGCTTCGCCGGTTCCTTCAGCCCGGACAGATTCTCATAGGCGGCCAAAAACGCCTCCTGAGCCACATCCTCGGCATCCGCCGCGTTCCCCGTCCGTCGCAGCGCCGTCGCGTACACCGAATCCTGGTACCGACGCACAATCGCCCCGAACGCCCGCAAATCCCCCCCGAGCGCCAATCCGACCAGCTCGCCATCCTCGTGCAGAACTTCCCCCAAAACAATCTTCCTCCTGCCATATTTCCGAGAAGAGCTTCAAAAACTGTGCCTTCTCATATATTAAGTATCAAAAACCGCGAAAGAGGGAAAAAGTATCCAGGCCACACTCCCGTTCCTATGGCAAAAACCCGAGAATCTCCGCAGGCGGGTCCGGGGGTTGCTGGAGGGCGGCGACTCCTGTCTGAGGCCGTCCCGGTCCGTCCTCCGTACAACCAAACGAATCACCACTCCTTCCGGCCCTCCCGGAGGCAACCAGAAGGCCCACCGTCCCGTGCCCCTACGCCCTATCCCATTCCTCCAGTCTCTCATTCTGGTACTTTCTCTCCTCAACGCTCCGCCCCAGGCGACGGCGGCCCCAAGGCCGAGTCGAGTCGCCGCCCGGAGGCAGCCCCCGGATCTGGCGGAGGGAATCTTCAGCGTCATCCGCAGCACCGGCTGCCTCCCCTTCGTGTCCACTTACGACGGAACGACGGACCGCGTGTATTACGAAAAAATCCTGAACGACGGCATGCAGCAACACCTCGACAGCCGCAAAGCGAGCCACGATCCTCGACTCCGCAAAATCGACCGCCTGGCCGACGCCTTCTCGGACCGCGTCGTCTGTCTCACGGTAATAGACCGATCTGAAGTGGTAGTAAAAGTGAGGAAAGCTATCGAGGAGACATATCCGGACCAGGCGGAAATGCATTTCTACGAAGACACCTACGCTCCGGGCTGGAGCTGGCTGACTGTCAACGACCTGAAGGCGACCAAAGGTCGGGCGATCCAGACCCTGACCCGCTTGGCCGGTTTGGACGACGGCGAAGTCGTCGCCTTCGGAGACCACACCAACGACATCGAAATGTTCCGGGTAGCCCACAGATCCTTCGCCGTGGCCAATGCGAAAGACGAACTGAAAACCCGTGCCACCGGCACCATCGGCTCCAACGAAGAGGACAGCGTCATCCGCTTCATCCAGGCGGACTGCCGGGAAAGGACTCCCGCCGGATGAGGTCATCGCCTGGTCCCGCAAACACCCCACATCGATCCTCGGCCGGGATATAATCGGTTTGCCGACCGGGGATGCAGAGGACCCTTTCAGTCCTGCATGGCCTTCTGCATCGCGTCTGCCAGTTCCTTGATACTGACCGGTTTCGGAATTCTGCCGCAAAAGCCGTAATCCGCGTATTGGGCCACTACCGGATCGTTGGCATAGCCGCTCGAAACGACGACGCGAGCTTTCGGGTCCACCTTTTGCAACTCGGCCACAGCTTCTCTGCCCCCCATTCCTCCCGGAACCGTCAGATCCATGACGACGATATCGTAGAGAGAGCCTGTTTCGAGGGATATCCTGTACGCCTGGAGAGCCTCGCGCCCGTCGGCTACACTGTCCACCTCGTATCCGAGCCGCTCGAGCATTCTCCCGACTGTTCTGCGGACCATCTCCTCATCGTCCATGAGCAGAACTCTCCCTTTGCCGCGAGCCGGTTTTCGATCCCGTTCGCTCGCCGTGGGGGCTTGCTTCTCCGCAGCCGGAAGGTAGAACTCGAATGTCGTCCCCGCATCGATTTCCGAGCGGACCGTCATATGCCCGCCGTGTTGTGAGATGATGGAAAAGGAGATCGACAGCCCCAGGCCGTGACCCGCCGGTTTGGTGGTGAAATACGGATCGAAAACCTGCCTCACCGTCTCCTCGGACATCCCGATCCCCTGGTCTTCGACAGCAACGTGGACATACTTGCCCGGATCCAGGAGAACGGCATCCCGGTCCGATATTTCGACTTCGTTCGCCGCTATCTTCAAAACCCCGCCGTTGGGCATGGCCTGATCGGCATTGATGACGAGATTCTGGACGACCTGGCCGATCTGTCCCCTATCGATATCGACCGACGTCAACTCCTCGGGGAAGCGATACTCGGCTCTGGTGTTCGATCCGCGCAGCGATAAGTCGGTGGTTTCCCGAATCAACGCCTCTATCGAAGCGAGTTCCTTGACCGGAGAGCCTCCCTTGGCAAAGGTCATCAGCTGCCGCGTCATGCCCCTTGTCTTGTCGGCGGCGAGTATGGCATCCGTCACTATCTCGACTAGGTCATCCTCTTTATCCAGCGTCATCTCCAGCAAGGTGAGGTTGCCGAGAACCCCGGTGAGTATATTGTTGAAGTCGTGGGCTATCCCCCCGGCCAGGAGGCCCAGAGATTCCAGGTTGTTGGCTCTCCTGATCTCCTCCTCCATGCGCTCATGTTCGGTGATATCCTGGTAGATTACGAGCCGTCTCCCGTCCTCCATGGTCACGACCCTGAAATCGACCGTCTTCACCGACCCATCTCTGCACGTCACCGGGAACACCCACGGCCCCATCTCGCCAACGCCGCGCGCTTTAGTGGCATCGATCCAGCTCGATATCACCTCTTTCCTGAACTCCGGATCGGGGTATGCTTTGTCGAACCAGGCCCTGCCGGTAGGTATATCCTCGAGCGTGTATCCGAATATCTCTGCAAACGCCGGATTGAGATACAGATATCTTCCCTCGGGAGAGATGAGCGCCATCCCCAGAGGCGTTCGCCCTATGAGCAGCCTGAACCGCTCCTCACTCTCCCGCAGCCCCTCCTCCGCCTGCAAACGCGAAATCGCGCTGCCGATCTGGGCGCCAATCGCTTCGAGCGCGCCGCGCGCCGCAACGGGCACTTCGTCGAGCGTATGGGAAGCCACGTTCATGCAGGCGATGACGCGATCCTGATGACTCATCGGCACGATGGCCATCCCCCCCAATCCCTCCTGTAGATGGACCTCACTTAAAGGAACGCCCAGGTCCCGATAGCGGGTGTAGACGGGCGCCCCCGCCATGATCACCCGCGCATTGGCCGAGTCTGCATCGTAGTGCGATACGTTCCTGATGAACGCGTCTGAAAGCCCCCGGTGAAAGGCGAGGTGCAGATCTCCGGAAGTATCGTCGATCAGGTAGACTCCCCCGCAGTCCATTCCCGAAGCCTGGAGCGCCGCTTCCATGCACAGGCGAAGCCCCTCGTCGAGGTGCGGCGTGGCATTGAGTGCCGTCGCCAGATCGCGCTGGATGGAGAGCAGATCCTCCGTCTGCCTGCGCGCCGCTACCTCCTCTTCCAACTCCTGGATGCGGCGCGCCCGGTCGATGGCCAGCACCGCCTGCTCCCCCAGATGTTCCAGTAGCTCCAGGTCGCGCTGACCCAGCCACCGACGACTGCCGCCCACGGCCAGCGTGCCGATGACCTGGCCGTTCAGGCGCAGCGCCACGACGGCGCCCGGCCCCGGGGCCGTCTCCTGCACCGCCTTCTCGAACAGTTCCCTGGTCCGGGGACGCAGGGGATAGGAGGAAAAATCCGGGCCCGGAGGGGTCAGCATCGACTTCCCGGTGGCGAACACGTGACCGGATGCGCTTTCTCCCGACTGCAGACGGATGTGACGGTACACCTCCCAATCGAGCCCCACGCGGCCTTGCGGCACCAGGACCCCTTCTTCTCCGTCGTACAAAAAGAGCGCTGCCCGGCCGCACTCCACTAGATCGGCCGCCGCCTGCACCACGGCCTGAAGGACTTCGTCCATTTTGCGCGTGCCACTCACCGCAGCGATCGCCCTGGCCAGCCCCTCGGCTTCCTGGGCCCGCAGTTCCAGCTCCCGAAAATCGTCCAGTCGCCTGAATCCCTCGGACAGCACATTTGTCAGATCTTCCATGAAGGCGATGTCGGCTTCGGAAAACGCATCCGCCGCTGTGCTGTTGACTGCCAGAGTTCCGCGGTAAAAGGGAATGTCTACGATCGAGCGCACCAGAGGTCCAAATCCGCTTTCTATATCGATCCGCTCCTGGTATTCGTCCCGGGTCGCCAAATCTCGGCGGTATACCGGCTTTCCCGCCTGCAGCCACTCGAGGAAGATCCGATCGGCCGGATCCTCTTCTGCCGTCCGCCACCGACCTCTGTCCTCTGTCTCCAGACATTCGAAGTGGCGCATCTGCAGAGGACTGCTCTTCCTCTCCAACACGTTGACCCCCAGGCCGAAGAAGGGAATTTCCAGAGCGGTCAATCCCTCTTTTATCGCTATCATCACTTCTTCGATATCGTCGGCGCGCCGCATCGACCAGACCGCGTCGCGGACGGTCTGGAGAGCCGCCGCCGCCATCTCCCGATATCTGCGCTCGGTCACCTCCTCCGAAGTCCCCTGATAGCGGACGATCTTCCCCTCCCCATCTTTGATCGCCCGCGTCGTCCCCCGCACCCAGATGATCCGACCGTCCTTCCGCCGCTGCTGGTATTCGTAGGAGTGCACCCCCTTCTCTTCGAGATTGCGGATCAGGTCCTCGCGATCCTCCGGATTTGCGTAGAGATCCTCGGCGCGCAGCCGGCCCAGCTCTTCCAGCTCGTATCCCAGTATCCTCCGCCCCTGCGCGTTGTGGTAAAGCACCTCGCCGTTCGGCGTGGTGCTGGCGATGGCCACGGGCAAATTCTCCAGGAGCCGGCGATGTTCCGCCTCGCTCTCCTGCAGCTGCTTTTCCACCTCCCGGCGCAGGTCGGCCAGCTCCGCGACGAGCTGTGCTCGGGTCTTGCCTTCGTCTCTCATGATCTCGTCTCGTCGGTAAATTCCACAAATTTAATATACAAAGAAGTCGGGACCACATAGTCGGTTTTTCCTGCGGAGAGGTTTCGCCGACAGATGCCCCTATGTCCCCGGAACCATCTTCTCCTTGACTCCGTCCTTCCCCCTCGGTAACTTTCCAGACAGCGCTCACAGGGGAGCCACCGGTCCGCGGGAAGACCACGACGGTCACTTTTCTACCGCATCAATCCCATATAAGCCTTCTTGCAGCCTGCCCGTGCGGACATCAGGCGACCACGCAGAGGAGGATTGTATGGCGACCCGACCCCTTCCCCCCAACCCCAGTCTCAAGAGCCTCAAAAACCAGGCCAAGCAGCTCCTGCACGCGCACCGCTCCGGGAAAATGGACGCCTGTGAGCGCATAGGCGCATCCCACCCGCGCCTGGCCGAATTTTCGCCGCAAACCATCGCGAACACCGAACTATCCCTGTCCGACGCCCAGCTGGTCGTCGCCCGCGAGTACGGCTTCCCCAGCTGGCCGAAATTGCTCGAGGCCGTTTCGCAAAACATCCCCAATCCAGTGACCTTTCTGCTCGAAAAGGGCTGCAAGTTCAACGGCGCCCAGCTGGAAGGCATCCGCCTGGAAGGAGCCCGGGTCGAGGGTTTCGAGCTGGAACACGCAAACGTGAAAAACGCCGACTTCCGCCGCGCCGACCTGCGCGATGCCGATTTCCTGGGAGCCAACCTGGAGAACATCCGCTGCGAAGGGACCATCTTCCGGGGCGCGAGTCTGACCGGATCCAACATGGCCGGAATGGATTTCTCCGATCTCGACCTGACCGGCATCAACTGGCCCGGCGTCAACCTGAACAACGCCCGCGTGGCCGGCTTCCACATCGACAGGCACACCGACCTCACCGGCACCAACCTCCAGGGCACCAACCTCAAAGGAGCCGACCTGCGCGGAACTAATCTGTGCGGCACGAGCCTCAGAAACGTCGACCTGGCCGGCGCCGATCTGCGAGGAGCGAATTTCACCGGCACCAACCTCGGCGAGAGCGACCTCCACGGATCGGATTTGCGCGGAATCGAGCTGAAAGGAGTCGTCCTGAAAGGAGTCGGTTCATCCGAACTCACCGCTCTGGCTTCCCAACGGGAATAGAAATCCACCTGTATACTCAACACCTCCGCTGGACACTCCTCCAGTGGGGGCACCTCAAAAAAAATCGACCGGGAGGAAATCCATGACGCCGGACCTGCCCAAAAATCGCGCTCACCCTCTGGAGGGCATCGAGCGAGAGGATATCCAAATAACCGACATCAAAGTCACCCTCCTGTCCTACAGGCTGAAACCGGAAGAACAGTGGGCGGACGGCGATGAAAACGTCGTCATATGGAAGACGACCACCGTCCTCATCGAAATCTTCACCGATGTGGGCATCGTGGGTATAGGCGGGTCGAGCCGCTACAAAGGCCCCGAGAAGATGAAGGAATACGTCGAAAAAGTGATCAAACCGATCCTGATCGGCAAAAACCCTTTCGACGTCGAATTCCTCTCGGGTGGCCTTACCGGGCACGGAGGCAGGGGAGCGTGGGCCGGAGTGGACATCGCCCTCTGGGACATCATCGGCAAAGCGAAGGGACTGCCGGTCTACAAACTGCTCGCCACCGACGTCGAACCAGAGACCCGTCTCCGCGTCTACGCCAGCGGAGGAGAATTCAGCTGGCGCAGAGACTCCCCCTTCGACGGACCCGAGAGCCTGATAGAAAAGGCGGTGCGCCACAAAGAAAACGGCTACACCGCCTTCAAATTCCGCATGGGAGGCGGTTTCAGAAAGCTGGGAATCCAGCTCGGCGATTACATCCCCTATCTGTACAAAATCAGGGAAGCGGTCGGTCCCGACTTCGACCTCATTCAGGAGGCCAACTGCCGCTGGTCCCTTGAACAGTGCCTGGAAATATGCCCCGTCCTGGAAGAGCTGAACTTCCTCTGGTTCGAAGAGCCCACGAATAAGCGAGGGGACGAAGCTATCGACAACTACCTCAAAATCAAAGAGGCTCTTCCCACCGTCATGATCTCCGGCGGAGAGAGCAGAATAAACCGCTACGATCTGATGGAGTGGGTCGACAGAGGGGCGTACGACATCGTCCAGCACGCCTGCGATGACGCGGGCATGACAGAGGCGTGGTACATGGCCCGCATGGCGCACACGAGGGGGAAGTACTTCTGCGCGCACAACTGGCAGGGAGGACTCGTCACCATAGCCAACGCCCACCTGATGGCGGCCGTTCCCAACCGCTTCCTGCTCGAATCGAATATGACTCCCAACCCCTTCAAGGAGGGGCTCTTC
>Ga0233430_1003368_pt1 | contig 16364 bp, 15 predicted proteins | sample SI_118_April2016_2_FD_179883 | JGI IMG/M metagenome (GOLD analysis project Ga0233430, IMG submission 179883) | Seawater microbial communities from Saanich Inlet, British Columbia, Canada - SI_118_April2016_150_MG | ecosystem: Environmental > Aquatic > Marine > Inlet | place: Canada: British... | reverse complement strand
AAATTTGCGAGAAGGTTTATTTAGACCGATTTCCTAGTGATCAATACCTTTTCAAGGGATATAATAATAAAGAACGCTTTTTAAAGGACACGTTATTTTGCATTTCAAGAGTCGCTGTTGCAGGATTGGGGGAAGACCATCCAGATAACGCAGCAACTTATTTGAATAAAGAACGCTTTTTAAAGGACACGTTATTTTGCATTTCAAGAGTCGCTGTTGCAGGATTGCGGGAAGACCATCCAGATAACGCAGCAACTTATTTGAATTATCTGGAATTCATATACAAAGCCGACAAAACAATGAACTTGCATGGAATTAATAGGCAGTATATTCATGCAGACGATAAGACGTTTTTAGGGAAGTATTTGTTAGAGAAGAGTCCGGTTAATAGAATAGCAAGGGGCCTGCTACTTTATTTAGTAGACGAAAGCGAAATAGAGATTAATACATTAAACCTTGAAAACTTAAGAGTATATATCCCAGAGGCTTCGTTAAGGAGCGCTTTTAGAAAGCAGGATCTTGATGATAGTGTGCTGAAGCTGGAAAACCCAATAAAAAGTTACGATACAGAAAAATTAAAACTAGAAGAGGCGTTGGGTGGAAGCGTAGATGAGTCTTCTGTGCTTTTTATAAAAAGAAGCTATGATCGTTTGTGTTGGTTCGTGGAAAGGGTTGAAGATAGTAAACATAAATTAAAAGGAGAGATGCTACATTATCTTTATATAACGGCGAGAAACATTCCTTTTGGTAAAGAATTTAAGGGTCTGTTTAAAGATAGGTTGGCTGAATTATTTGTAAAACCTGAGCTGTGGGAAGATGTAAAAGTTGATGGGAAAGTTGCAAAGGCATTTTTAAGCTGTTTGAGAGGAGAAAGGGGGAATGGTTTTTTATTAAAAAGAGTGCCGTTAGACATGAACGATCAGGAAATAGTAGAGATGTTAGTTAATATGTATACAACGAATTTGTTTGATATTAGGCGATATTTAGGTGGATTATTTGATAAAGCCGCTGAAGGGCAAAGTGAAGCTGATACGATTGAGCAATTACAGCTTTTAATAGAAAAACTGATAGATAGGCTTGGACAAATTGAAGCTGAAAATGCAAGGAATTTATTGGGGAAGATCTTATTAAAATTGGTATATGATAAAAATAATTTGCCGGACGAGTTAAATAAACACACAGAGCTAATAAAAAAGGTTGGTATCAGTAGATCTTCAAAGACAAGATTAGTAACAATTGTAAATGGATTGAGCGAGTCAGGTGTAGGAGAACAGCGTTTAGCAGCCCCAGTAATGGGTCAAGAAGCGAAGAGATATAAACGAAAAGTAGATAAGATAAAAGACGTAACTGGATTTCCTGCTCGAGTAATCGAAGAAGGTATGAAACAGCTAACGGAAACAGGGAAAACAAGTGTATTGATACCTCTTACACCAGGGGAGATAAAAAATTCTGCGCCATATAAATCATTTAAGGAAAAACCAGTTCCTGGGTATGGGATCAAAAGTGTTGAGGCTATAGTTAATAGAAACTCAATAGCTAGATTTAGGAGTACGACCAGTTTATTAGAGCAAAGACATGGAAAACCAGCATTTGAGCGAAAATGGGACGAAATGTCTAATCCAAGCCTAAGGGGAAACGTTGCTGCTACGATTAAAGATGTAGACCATGTTAAAAATGGGAATGTGACGTTATTTCCCGCCCTATGGCATGGGACTTCACGAGCAGCGATAGAGAGCATTGGAGATACCGGCATGGCCTCTTTACAGACTAGGGATAAAGGTTGGTTTGGTGACGGATCGTATGGTACAGATGACCCTGAATATGCATTTAAAATCTATGCTGCAAGTGATGAGGGGTGTCTATTGTATTGTTCTTTCCAGTATTATTTAGCATTGCCAGTGATAGGGACTGACGAAAGCGAGTTAAAAGGAAAAGGGGCTGTTGCTAATAACGATTTACATTATGTGCCTATAAGAGAGAGTAAGCGAGATATTGGTCATCCTTGTAACAATGAATCAGATCTAGCTGGGTCTACAAGAGTAGAAGTAGTCGTGTTTGATCCGGGGCAGGCATTGCCGCTATATGCGGTGGAGTTAGAGGCATTGCCCAAGGTCGGGCTTTTTCAAAAGATGTGGAAAATTACGGGAATAAAATAAAAATGAACGCAATTGTTGAATTTTGGAAAAAGTTACCCATTATTTTTTTGGCAGAAATAGTCGTTTTCTTTTAGGTAATTTGTGCGAGGCTGATTTTTTCTAAAACCATTTCTACAATCTTAAGATCTTCTGGGGGTTTTGATTTCCATTTCAAAATTTAAATTAGGGCCTGTAATGTGGACTGAATAGGCTTCCCCCCGGCCCCCTAAGGGGGAGTAATTTCAGCAGATTGTAGGCTGGATATTTTCTGGATGAAAGTTTATGATATAAAAAAGTGAAATCTTTTTCTAAAACTTGCGAAAACTATTATAAGAACGTATTTTAAAGGCTAATTAGGTCTGCTCCGGATGGAGTTTTTTCTATTAACGATTCCCGATACAGCAGAGGGTATTAGAATGAGTGAGTGATAAGAGACCTGTAAGTGAGCTGTTGTGCAATCATTATCAAATTAGTCAGGGCCAATATTATAAATGACGAGATAAAATGATCGAAATTAAATTTAGGTTGAATTTGGGTTAAGCCTGATTTTGTCCAAAACCATTTCTACAATCTTAAGATCTTCTGGATTTTTGATTTCCATATCAAGATTGAGGTTGGGGCCGGTAATATGGACTGAATAGGTAGTATTTGGCGGTTCATGATTTTTTTGGTTTTTTTCAGGAGTGGGGGAGGGTATATTTTGTGGTCCTAAGGATGTGTGTAGGTTGAGGAATTTTAGGTCTGCTAAGAAATTGTTTTTTACTTTGGTGGCGATGGTGGCGGGTACGTCGTATTCTTTGACCAATATTTTTTCCAAAATTTCGATGGGGATTTTTTTTGTTTCATAATTTCGCCAAAGTTTTTTGTATAAAGGGACTTTTAGAAAAGATTCTTGTAAATATTTCTTTTTTTCTTCCTCAGAATATGAAAGCCTAATATTTTTCATTAAATCTGTAATGATGATTTGATTTTTTTTGGTTTTTAGCAAATCGAATTTGGTGATGGACGCTACCAAGGTATTGAAATACCCACTGATTTTCTTATTTAATTTCAGGGCAAATTTTTCTTTTGTGAATGTATTCCCTAGGCCATAGGCGATATTTGCGCTTAGAAGCGCTTTCTCTATGGTGGTTAGGGGGTAATCTAGTTTCCGCGGCATTATTTTTCGATCCTTTTTTGCGTCTTTGGTATTTTATCAATAGAAGCTGTGCGTTTTTGTTGATAACCTGTTGATAAGTATAGATTATTTTATTACTTTTTATGGAAAAATTAAAGGGTAATGATTTATTTTATTACTACTCTATTACTCCTGTGGATGAATTGTGGAAAATTAAGTATTGTATTTGGTTATATACGGCGTTAAAATCGAGAGAGTTTAAATTTATAAGCAAGATAAGGAGGAATTGATTTTGGAAACGAGAGAGTTGGCAGAAAAGGATTTTGAAACAGAAATTAATTTAAAAGATGGGGAAATAGCAAAGTGTTCAGGTGAAGAAATAAAGGTACCTCAACGATATGCGAAATATATTGATAAAGTATTGATCTCGGAGCAAGCTTTAAAAAAACGGATTTATTGTTTAGCAAAGGAAATAGCGCAGGCTTATAAAGCAAACGATACCTTGGTTTGTTTGGTGGTTTTGAATGGCGCGGTGATGTTGTTTCCGGAATTGGCTTTGGCTTTGTATAAAAATAATGGACCGCAGGTGGAATTAGAAACTTTTGGAATTTCTTCTTATATTGGTACTAAAACCAGTGGACAATTAACGATTACGAAAGACATTGTGCAAAATCTTAAGGGTAAGAAAGTTTTGATTATTGAGGATATCTTGGATACGGGTTTGACTATGGTGAAGATATTGGAATATCTGACCAAGGTGAAGGACGTGAAGGATGTGAAAATTTGTTCTTTGGTAGATAAGCCAGAGCGAAGAAAAGTAAAAATTAAGGCTGATTTTAAAGGATTTACGATTCCAAATGAATATGTGATTGGTTATGGCTTTGATTATAATCAGAAGTTTAGGAATTTGCCTTTTGTGGCTGTACTCAAAAAAGAGTATTATTAGCTTAGAGTTTTATGAGGATGATGAGGTAGAAAAGATATGATAAATCAGATGATAGATTATTTGTTTGTATTAGCAGTTATTTTGTTTTTTATAGAGTTTTCTTTGTTTTATTTTATTCGAAATGAAGTGAAGGATAGGGATGTTTACTATGATTTGACTATTGATCAGATTGCCCAAGTGATTAAAAAAATAAAAGACGCTCAAATTTTATTTTTTTTAGTTATATATTTTTTAATAATTATGTTGGCTAGATTTGTGCCGTTTTTATTGTATTTGCTTATTTCTTATCAATTTATAAGTGTGGCGTTTGATTTATTTATTTGGGTAAAGATAAAAAAAGAGGAATAACTCTCAGCGACCTCTTGAGCCTGGATATAAGCTTAAAAAACACTTTCAACTTAACATAATATATATTATGCGACATGTAATTTTTAAATAAATAGGGGATGTTTTTTAAAGAAATGGGTTTTGCTTAAATTCCTAATCTTTTTCTAGCATCTAGATCTGCTAGCGGATTACTGAGTGAAGGTGTTTGGGTTGGTTTAGTGTTTGGTGTAGAGGATGCTGAGGGCGCGAATTTTAGAGGAACTTCTCTTTTTTTGATAACTTGTTGACGGTTATCTAGATCCTTTTTTAACTGCTCAGTATCTTTTTTTAATTCTTTATTTGTCATATTTAAATTTGAACTACCTGTTTAATTTCCGGGATTTCTTGTTTTAGACGTGTTTCAATACCCATTTTAATGGTCATTGTGGCTCCAGGACAGCCTTGACACGCTCCTTTAAGGCTTACATACACTATACCGTCTTTATATTCCTTAAATTCCACATCGCCGCCATCCATTTGGATTACTGGTCGAATTTGTTCATCTAATATTTTTTTGATTTTAGTTTCTGTTTCTTTACTCATTTTTGGTCTCCTTTTTGGTTGATTCCCTCACCTTTTGGTATGGAGGTGGTGGTCAATGCTTTTTCTAAAGCTCTCCATATTAATGTAGCACATTTTACACGTACGGGAAATTTTTTGACACTTTCAAATAATTTTAAGCTGCCAAGGCATGTTTTACATTGCTGGGAACAGTTGTTTTGCGTGAGCATATTGATAAAGCATTCTTTGAGGTTGAGGGCTTCTTCTCTGGTTTTACCTTTGATAAGTGTGGTCATGAGCGAAGCGCTGGATTTGGATATAGCGCAACCTACGCCTTGGAAGGTGATATCCGTGATGATATTGTTTTTATCGAGGTTTAAATATACGTAATAATCGTCACCGCAAAGCTGATTTACGCCATGGGCACAAGAACTGCATTTTTCTAGTTTTTTAAAGTTTTTAGGGTATTTGTTGTGCTCTAAAATGGTTTCTTGATATAAATTTTCTAGTCTGTTATTCATGATTAATCATCACCTTTCGGGGATTTAGGAAGGCTCATTATTTTTTTTACTTTGTTTAGGGCTTGTATTAGAATATCGACTTCCTCAAAAGTATTATATAGGCCAAATGAAATTCTGACTGTGGCAGGAATTTGATATTTTTGCATCAGCGGTTGAGCGCAATGATGCCCTACTCTAACCGCGATTCCTTCCTGATCTAGAATAGTACCTATATCATGCGCGTGGATATTTTTTAGAACAAAAGAAAGTACACTTACTTTATGCTCAGCTGTACCGATGATTTGTAGGTCGGAAACTTTTTTTATTTTTTGATGTGCGTATTGAATGAGCGCTGTTTCGTATCTATGTATGTTGTCTAAACCTATTTTTTCGATAAATTGAATAGCAGCTCCAAAACCAATAATGGCTTCGATAGGAGGCGTACCAGCTTCAAAACGTAAAGGAGGTTCGGCAAAGGTGGTTTTGTCTAAAGTTACTGTTTCGATCATGCCGCCACCAAACTGAAATGGTGGTAAAGTATCTAAGATATTTTTTTTAGCATATAAGATACCTATACCGCTAGGTCCATATAATTTATGACTGGAAAAGCAATAAAAGTCGCAATCTAGTTCTTGTACATTTACTTTAAAGTGAGGTACGGCTTGAGCTCCATCTACGAGTACTTTTGCGCCGATAAGATGTGCTTGGGTGATGATTTGTTTTAGAGGGTTAATGGTGCCTAAAACATTAGAAGCATGGGTGATGGCGACTAAGGCTGTGTTTTTAGTAAGAATTTTTGTATAAGCTTTAAGATCTAGTTCGCCATTGGTGAGTACAGGAATGTGTTTTAAGGTTAAATTGTATTTTTGACAGGCTATTTGCCAAGGAACAATATTGGAATGATGTTCCATTTCGGTGATGATTATTTCTGATCCTGGTTTTAAGCTTTGGCAATATGAAAAGGCTACGGTATTGATACTTTCGGTCGTGCCTTTGGTAAAGATGATTTCTGAGCTGGATTGGGCATTGATAAATTTTTGGATTTTTTCTCTAACTTGTTCGCATTTGTCAGTTGCTTGCTGACTTAAATAATGTACGCCACGATGGACATTTGCATAATCGGTACGTAGAAATGAAGACATTTTACGAATAACTTGTTGCGGTTTTTGGCTGGAAGCAGCACTATCCAGGTAAATCAGAGGTTTTTCGTGTATTTTTTGATTAAGTATAGGGAACTTTTTTTTTATTTCTTTAGGATTTAGCATATTTTACCTCTTTTTTTCTTTTAAAGTAGTTTTTCTAGTGATTTTTTTACTTTTTTTATAGTAATAAAGTCTATTATTTCTTTAGCAAAACCCATGATGAGCATGGTTTTAGCTTGTTTTATGGTAAGTCCCCTACTCTGTAAATAAAATAGTTCGTCTTGATTAATTTGTCCAGTTGAAGATCCGTGGGCGCATTTTACGTTATCTGCTTGAATTTTGAGTTGTGGTTTAGCAATTGATTTGGCTGTATCTGATAACAATAAATTTTTGTTTAATTGGTTAGCCTTGGTTTTTTGAGCATGGCGTTTAATATGAATAAGCCCGCTAAATTCTGAATAAGAATGGTCGTTTAAGATATTTTTGAATAATTGATCACTCGTACTTTCGCTAAAATTATGATTGATTAAGGTTTTATTGATGATCTTGTTTTCTTTGTTGACTATGGAGAGACTATTGAGTTTGCAATTTGCGTTTTTACCATTGAGGTCTACTTGAATATGGTTTTCAATTGTCTCTTTGGGGAGAGATATATAGATGCAATTTAAGCTGGAATTTTCGGCTAAAATGATGTTTGTATGATCTGTGCTTTTGATGTTGTTTTTGATGTTAATGAGTGTGAGTTTGGAGTTTTTTTGCATGGTTATGTTATAGGTGATATCCGTATCTTTTTTTTCTGTTAAAATAAGCGTTTTTACGATATTTTTTTTGATAATTATGGATTTGTGATGAGCCATTCGTATCCCTTCTTTTCTAGTTTATGAGCCAAGGTTTTGTCCCCGGATTTGATGATCTGTCCTTTATGAATAACGTGAACGTAGTCTGGCTTAATATAGTTTAAAATTCTTTGATAATGGGTGATAAGAATGATGGCGTTATTTTTGTTTTTTAGCGAGTTTACGCTATTTGCTACAGATTTGAGGGCGTCTATATCTAGTCCGGAATCTATTTCATCAAGAATAGCTAGTTTCGGTTCTAAAACCGCCATTTGCAAGATTTCATTTTTCTTTTTTTCGCCGCCGGAGAAGCCTGCATTTACGGCTCTATCTAAATATTTTTCGCTGATATTTGCTATTTTTAATTTGTTTTGGAGTAAGTCTTCAAATTCCAGGGGGTCTAATGCAGGGTGGCCTTGGCTTTTTTGGTGGGTGTTATAGGCCATTCTTAGAAAACTGGCGTTGTTTACACCCGGAATTTCAGTAGGATATTGAAAGCTTAGAAAGATACCTAGACGTGCTCTTTTATCTGGAGCTAGCTTTAAGATATTTTGACCTTCAAAAAGGATTTCTCCTTTAGACGCTTTAAACTGTGGGTGACCCACAATAGTTTTGGCTAAGGTGCTTTTGCCGGAACCGTTGGTACCCATAATAACGTGGATTTCTCCAGCTTTAATATGGAGATTTAGATTGTTTAAAATTTCTATATTATTTGTTTTAACACTTAAGTTTTTTATTTTTAGCATTAACATTCACTCCTTCTGGGCCTCACCCCGGCACTTCGTGCCACCCCTCTCCATAAATGTAGAAGGGCTTAATCTCTATCTGCTTCTCTTTATCCCCTATCCTACTGAATTTTCCAGCTTTAAACCTAAAAGTTTAGTGGCTTCGACTGAGAATTCAGGTGGTAATTTTTTAAATACCTCTTCACAAAAACCGTTTATAATGGCGGATACGGCTTGTTCGGTATCTATACCGCGTTGTTGAAAATAAAATAATTGGTCTTCACTTATTTTGGAAGTAGTAGCTTCATGTTCTACTGTAGCAGAAGCATTGTTAACCTCTATGATAGGAAACGTATAAGCGTCACATTGATCGCCCATAAGCATAGAATCACATTGAGTATAATTACGGGCATTAGTAGCTGCTTTGCTGATTTTAACTTCTCCTCGGTAAGCATTAACCGCTTTACCTACGGAAATACCTTTGGAAATAATGGTGCTTTTGGTGTTCTTTCCTAAATGGATCATTTTAGTACCAGTATCTGCTTGTTGGTGATGATTAGTAAGCGCTACAGAGTAAAATTCCCCTATGGAATCATCACCTTTGAGAATACAGCTTGGGTATTTCCAGGTAATGGCTGAGCCGGTTTCTACTTGGGTCCAGGATATTTTGGATTTTTTACCTTGGCATAGACCGCGTTTGGTCACAAAATTATAAATGCCGCCCTTCCCTGTTTCGGGATCACCGGCAAACCAGTTTTGTACGGTAGAGTATTTGATAGAGGCATTGTCTAAAGCTACTAGTTCTACAGTAGCGGCGTGGAGCTGATTGGTATCAAATTTTGGGGCGGTACAGCCTTCTAAATAATTTACCTGACTATTTTTTTCACAGATAATTAAGGTGCGTTCAAATTGACCGGTTTTTTCGGTATTGATACGAAAATAAGAAGATAGATCCATAGGACAAATCGTGTTTTCTGGAATATATACGAAGGATCCGTCTGTGAAAACAGCAGCGTTTAGGGCTGCATAAAAGTTGTCTGTATAAGGCACGATGGCGCCTAGATATTTTTTGATAAGGTCCGGGTATTTTTGGATAGCTTCGGAAATGGGGCAAAAAATGACGCCATATTCCATTAATTGAGCTTTATAAGTAGTAGCTACGGAAACGCTGTCAAAAATAGCGTCTACAGCTATACCTTCGAGTTTTTTTTGTTCAAGGAGCGGGATACCGAGTTTGTCATAGGTTTTTTTAAGTTTGGGGTCAATTTTGTTTAGGTTTTCTTTTTTAGGGTTGGTTTTAGGTGCGGAATAATAATGAATGTCTTGGAAGTCTATTTCAGGGTAAGTTGTGCACGACCAACGTGGTTCGGGCATAGTTAACCAATGTTTAAAGGCTTTAAGACGGAATTCGAGCATATAAGGAGGCTCATTTTTATTTTTGGAGATTTGGGTGATGATTTTTTCATTAAGGCCTTTTTTGAAAATATAGGATTCAATATCAGTTTTAAACCCGAATTTGTATTTTTGATTGGCGATGTTTTTTATGTTTTGTTTTTTCATAGATATTAAATCATATCTGAGATTTTGGTTTCGGCTAAGATGGATTCGATCTTAGTTTGGATCTCAGATAATTTTACTTTTACTTTACAGTTTTTACTTTTACAGATACTAGCATTAGCGATGCAATCAGCCATATTAGTTGGTCCATCTATTAAATCTAAGACTGTTTTGATGCTTATTTTATTTGGTTTTTGTAGTAAGCGAATACCGCCGCCTTTACCCTGGATAGTTTGGACAAGTTGAGCTTTGGCTAGTTTTTGGATTAGTTTGCTCATGTTGTGATAAGGAATATTTAGTTCTTTGGAAAGAATAGGCATGGTGGTTAGCTTTTTTGTGGTAGCTAAATAAACTATTATTTTTAAAGCAAAATCAGCGGTACGTGTAAGTTTCATAACACTCATCCCCTCGGTCATTTCGTGACATCTCCCCCGCTCTATTCTATAGATGGAGAGAGAAATGATTTAAACCAGTAAAACTAGTACTAAGTATGCTTGTTATAAAGATAACTGTCAACCTAGGATTTTTTGCTATAATTAAATTTAGGGTTTTTTTTGAGGGAAAAATAAAGGGAAGCGTATTAAATATGTTAAAAAAGATATTATTTTTGTTTTTATTAGTGATCATTCCGAGTACTTTTGTGGTAGCCGCATTTTGGGATTTTAATTATCTGGAGTCTGAGCATTATACGGTTTTTTATCCTCAAGGATACGAATTTAAAGCGAAAGAGACTTTATATTATTTGGAATTACATCGTCCTTTAACTGTGCGTTTGACTGGGAATAAAAATTATAAGGTAACGGTAGTCTTGGATGATGGTGGTTTGCTAAGGGGTGGCGCTGCTAGTGTTGTTGCTAAGAAGATTGCGATATTGACAGGAGAAGGGACGACTCATTGGTTTTTTCGTGATTGGTTTGAATATGTGGCGGTGCATGAACAAACCCATATTGGGCAGTTAACAAATAGTAGCGGGTTAGGTAGTTTTTTTTCATCTTATGCAGCTAATGAAAAGCTACCTATTTGGATGGTAGAAGGAATTACGATTTATGCAGAATCAAGATATAGTCCCTATAGCGGTATGCTACAGGAGGGTATAGTTGAGGCAATTGTACGTGCGAAGGCTAAGGCAGGTAAATTACCTTCTGTACAGGAAGCAACATTTTTAAGCAGAGAAACTGATCATTACCCATATTATAATACGCCCTATGTTTTTGGGGGGGCTTTTTTTCGATATTTAGCGCAAACTTACGGAGAAAAGTCATTAGCCCAATTTTTTAATGTTATGGGAACTTATGTTTATTTTCCTGATGAATTAGCTGATTTTATAAACTTACCGGATTTTATGGGTATACCTGGTATTTCCAGAAAAATGGATTTGTTTCCTAGTACTAGATTAGACAAGGTAGCGCGGGAAGTTTTTGGAAAAGGATTTACGGAGTTGTTCGCTGATTGGCAGAAATATGAAGAAAAGAGAAGTAAGGATTGGCAAATTGTAGGTACGCAAATTACTCATACAGCTTCTAATAAAAGTGATACTCAAGTAACAGATGGGCAGAGCGTATTTTTTATGGAGCAAAAGGTAAGTAGGTATAATGCCTTTCAAAATAAATATGAGGCTAGCTTAAAGGCGATAGATTTGGTTACAAAAAAAGTTGAAACGTTAGCCTTATTATCTAATGATGTTGATCTGGGTATGAAATTGGCTTATGACGATCATAAAGTTTTTTATGCTGTAAATGATTACGGCTTAAAAACAACGCGACCTACTAATTATACGGAGATACCGACTAAAACTATTTATAGTTTTGATTTAAATACAAAGCAAACTAAGGCGGTTTTAGAAGATGCTATTTTTGGTTTTTTTATAGTTAATGAAGATGAGATTTATTATTTGAAACAAAAAAGTCAAAAATTTGGGTCAGAGCTTTGGTTATATAAAAACGGGCAGAAAACAAAGTTGGCGGATTTTAAAGATGATTTGTTGATAGAAATTTTACCGTATCAAGATGAATTTTTGGTAGTTAGTAAAAAGAATAATAGTTCTTGGAACATTTATAAGCTGGATTTGAATAAGAAAGAGCTAGAACCTTTGATTACTTCACCATGGACGGAAAAAAATGTTTTTTTGCTTGAGGATAAATTAATTTATACAGCTAATTATGAAGGGCATTATGGTATTTATGAATATTCTTTAGTAGATGGACAGATAAACAGGTTAACTCAAAGTAGTGATGCACAGGGCGGGGTGATAACCAGTAGCGGGGATCTGTTTTTTAGCGGGATGACGGCTAATGGATTGGAGATTTTTACGAGTAAGGTGATGCGTCAAAACGTGGATTTACAGGCTAGTAAGATAATGCTTCAAAAACAATCAGTTTTGGATTTTAGTTTAGAAAATTTAAAACAAAAAGTATTAAAAATGAATGAGTATGAGATTAAAGATGGAGCTTGGAAAAATCTGAGTTATTTATTAGTTCCATATAGTAGAACAATTACGAATGAAGATATTACCCTTTATGGGATGGATGCATTACAAGAAACTAGTTATCAGGTGGCTTATAATTATGTGGATGGAGGGGCAACATTAGAATGGACTTCTAAATTGTGGGATCCTGTACAGACAACTTTTTATACGGATTTTGCTACTTATAATCAATTAAGTTTGTCATCATATTTATATCGAGCTGCTAGTCCGGGTTTAACGTTTATTAGAGCAGCATACGCATTTGATTTAAATTCTAAAGCTTATTTAAGTACGGCTTTGAATTTTTATTTTAATTATTTAGATTATACTTTAAGTGAGACTTTAGCCTTGGATCGTGCTGAAAATATTAGTTTGGAAACGTATTATACCTATTATTGGGGCAATGGTAGTTTGAATTGGGATACTTATTTGGCACACAATCTAAATCTGGGTTGGGATTGGAATACGATATTGAATAGTGGGTATTCTAAATATACTGAAGTATCGGTTACGCAAAAGATATTTCAGGTGCAGCAAGGTTGGTGGGAACCAAATATTTTTCTAGGTGATGTTTTTGTAGTGCCGCGGATGCGTTATTTAATGACTAATGATGTCACGGTAGTTAAGTGGCTGTATGGTATAAATTTGGCTTTAGAAACACGCTTGGCTTTATTTAATATGATTAAATGGTATGTTGATTACGATAATGTAGATAAATGGACTTATGGTTTTGTGTATTCTGCTTCGTGGATGTAAGGCACTTAAAAGTGTTAAGAGACCAGTAAAGGTAAAGAAAAGGAGGTTTTGATTTATGCAAATAGGATTTATTGGTTTAGGTAAAATGGGCTTGAATATGGTCTTTAATTTAAAAGATCATAACCATGATGTTGTGGCTTATAATCGGTCGGCTGGACCGGTGCAGGAAATAATCAAACAAGGCGTGAACGGGGTTTTTACTATAGAAGAATTGATGCATAAATTACCAACCAGAAAAGTAGTTTGGATAATGGTGAAAGCTGGTAGTGCTGTGGATATGATTGTGGAACAACTGCTACCCTATCTTGAACAAGGTGACGTTATAATTGATGGTGGTAATACACAATATCAGGATACACAGCGTAGATATGCGAAGCTCAAAGAAAAAGGTATTGTTTTGGTAGATGTGGGCACGAGTGGCGGTATTGAAGGAGCTCGTAAAGGGGCTTGTATGATGATAGGTGGTGATAAAGAAATTTTTCAGGAATTAGAACCTGTTTTTAAAGATATGTGTGTAGCTAATGGGTATGGATATTGTGGACAGTCTGGTGCGGGGCATTACGTAAAAATGGTACATAATGGTATTGAATACGGGATGATGCAGTCTATGGCTGAGGGATTTGAATTGTTGGAAAAGAGTGATTTTAAATTGGATTTAGCTAAAGTAGCGCGGATTTGGGAACATGGATCGGTGATTCGTAGTTGGTTAATTGAATTAGTTAGGAAAGCCTTGGAAAAAGATTGTGATTTAAATGAGTTTAAAGGGCCTATTCAGGAATCAGGAGAAGGGCGTTGGGCTGTGGCTGAAGGTGCGGCGCGTGGTATGGCTTTACCAGTAATTAGCGCGGCTTTAAAAGAAAGAGATCGTTCACAGCATAAGCAGGTTTTTGCGGATCGCGTGGTGTCGGCTTTACGAGAAGGTTTTGGTAGGCATATTTTGGGAGATAAAAAATGAAATTGGTTTTAGATAATTTCACATTGGTTATTTTTGGGGCAAGTGGTGATTTGGCGAAGAAAAAATTATTACCTGCGCTTTATGAATTAGTAAAAATTCATGATATTAAAGATAATTTTAGAATTATTGGGTTTGGGAGAAGTGTTTATAATCATGAAACTTTTCGTAACTATTTGGGTGAAACCTTTGCTCAAGCAAAATCGGGAGTAGCTTGTACAGATCCGCAATTTAAAGGGTTTTGTGAGAAAATATTTTATGTTCAGGGGGATTATGAAGAGGCAAGTGCGTATCAAAGGCTAAAAGAAGAAATTACTTTGAAGGCGCAAAATAAGCAAGTGTGTAGTAACGTTCTTTTTTATTTAGCTACCCCACCCCAGGTTTCGGCTTTGATTATCAAAAATTTAAATAAGACGCCAGGGTTAAATGGGAAGACGGGACAGTGCTGGAATAAAGTGATTGTAGAAAAACCGTTTGGTACGGATTTGAAAAGTGCGCGAGCTTTAAACCATCTTTTAGCACAAGGGTTTTTGGAAAAACAGATTTATCGGATTGATCATTATTTGGCTAAGGAAACAGTACAAAATATTTTTGCTTTTAGATTTGCCAATACTTTTTTTGAGCAGATTTGGAATAGCCAATGTATAGATAATGTGCAAATTATGATTGCGGAAGATTTTGGTATTTTTGAGAGGGGTCGTTATTATGAAAAAGCGGGTTTGATCAGAGATATTATCCAAAACCATGGGTTACAGCTTTTGGCAACGATTGCGATGGATGCTCCTAAGTCTGATCGTGAGGATGCTATCAGAGATCAAAAACTAAAGATATTTAAAGCTATTCATAGAATGAAGGAGAAAGAATTACGTAATAGTGTGGTTTTAGGTCAATACGAAGGGTATACGCAAGAAAAAAATGTGGCTAGTGATTCTCAGGTGGAGACTTATGCAGCTATAAAATTTTTGATCAATAATCAAAGATGGAGTAATGTGCCTTTTTATATTTGTGCGGGTAAAAATCTTAAAAAGAATTTAACTGAGATTGTGCTTAATTTTAGAAAACCTAAATATGAATATTTTAAAGAGAAAAATTGTAATTTTGAGGCAAATCAATTAGTAATTCAAATTCAGCCGGAAGAAAAGATAAATTTAAAATTTGGCGCAAAGCGACCAGGAGAAAAGATGATTATTGAGCCAGTGAAAATGGCTTTTGATTATAAAACTTCTTTTACGCAAAAGGGATTGTCCGCATATCATAGATTGTTGGAAGATGCGATTTTAGGTGATCAGACCCGGTATGTCAGAAAAGATTGTGTAGAAGAGTTATGGAAGATTGTGGATAATATAAAAACAGGTTTAAAAAATGAGAAACCGATACCATATAAACCTAAAACATGGGGACCTAAGGTCTTAGATTTTTAATAGTTTTTGCGCATTATAGTAAAGAATTTGTTCTATTTCTTTGGTAGATAATTGGCTGCGTTCAATTTTTAATTTTTCAATTAATTGATCAGAGTATGGGGCATCGGAACCAAAAAGTATTCTTTCGGTACCTATATGCTGTGCTGCGTGTCTGATGCTGTGTGGCGTGGAGCCCATGATAGAGGTTTCTAAATAGATATTGGGATGGCGCTTCATGGCTTCAAACACACGTTTGGAAGCATTACCAAAATGGCCGATGACGATGATAAGTTTGGGGAATTGTTCGGCTAAGGTAAGGATACGTTCAGGATCAGTATGTGGATTATTTTCTTTTCTGGTATGAAATAAAATTGGTTTGTCTTGCTGTGTAATAATTTCGTAAAGAGGAAAAAAAGCAGGATCTAAAGGGTCGAAAGCCTGGGCGTGAGGGTGTAGTTTTACACCGTAAAAACCGTCTAAAACAGAGGTTAAGTTTTTTGGTGTTGTTTTTTTAGGATCAAATCTGAGAAAAGGATAAAGATGCGGGTTTTGCGTTTTTGTTTTTAAATTAAGACTGGATTGCAGGATATCTTGATCTTTTTCATGAAAAGGAAAAATGACAGCATCAGAAATTTGGGCTTCTTTCATAGAAGCTAAAAGCTGATTTTGGGTATAAGAAATACCGTCAATATCTGATCCTAGATGTGTATGAAAATCAATAGCTTGGTGGAAATTCATGATTTGATTCCTTTTCTGATATTGAAAATGGTTATTATATTTAATATTCGGTAGGAAGGAAAGAAAAATTTCATTTTGGTAGGAATAAATACGTGCCCTCACCCCGGCGCTTCTTTTTTCCGGGCTGCCGTGAGTTGTGTGTAAAAAAAAAATTGCTAAAATTTTTTTAGGCCTCACCCCCTAGCCCCCTCTCCATAAATGTAGAGGGGGAATTAAGACATTATTTTTT
>Ga0233430_1003345_pt1 | contig 16413 bp, 18 predicted proteins | sample SI_118_April2016_2_FD_179883 | JGI IMG/M metagenome (GOLD analysis project Ga0233430, IMG submission 179883) | Seawater microbial communities from Saanich Inlet, British Columbia, Canada - SI_118_April2016_150_MG | ecosystem: Environmental > Aquatic > Marine > Inlet | place: Canada: British... | reverse complement strand
CAACCTGCATTCCTGATGTCAGATTGAGCACAAATTGTTTTTGCGGCGCATTGTGAAAGCCGTGGTCCAGCGAGCCCGGTTTGAAGACAAATTGATAGCCCACCAAAGGAAGCGCTGCAGTGGCCTTGCCAAGCGGCGCGTTGTAACAATAGCTCAGCGTGTCATCGACGCGAAAGTTTTCGTAGTGCTCACTGATTTCGTTAGTTTTAAGATCCCAAAGAATAGCTCTTCATGAAACAAGATAACGAGTTCTCCCAGTCACACGATTTGACTCATCATCCCGATCTGAGAATTTTCTTACGACTCCTTTATAGCACAATAGCCATGTTGTTTTGCGTCACTATCTATATTTCAGTATCTCTTATGTCGCCAACAATTCTAGATCCCGAGACAGCGCCGCCAACGCACGTAGAGGAGCTGATATCAAAATATAAGCCGAGTATAGAAGTATTTCGAGAATGTCCTTCTTGCCCTGAAATGGTTTTGCTGCCACGTGGAAGTTTCCGAATGGGCGACTTGAGCGGAGTCGGAGGTTCCGATGAAAAGCCAGTGCACCGAGTCAATATTGGCTATGACTTTGCCGTTGGAAAGGTAGAGGTGACGCAAGCGCAGTGGCAATCAGTTATGGGCAATAACCCGAGTTTTACAAAGGGTAAGAAACACCCAGTGGAGACAGTTTCATGGAATGAAGTCCAAGCCTATTTGAGGAAACTGAACCAGCGGGTCGGCCTTTCAGGTCGTTCGGACCGCTATCGGTTGTTATCAGAATCTGAATGGGAATATGCGGCACGGGCAGGCACTTCGAGCGAATACAGCTGGGGGGACAAAGCAAGTCACAAGTATGCCAACTACGGCAAAAACAAGTGCTGTGGCGGCAGGAAGAAAGGAAAAGATAAATGGGTAAACACCTCACCCGTTGGACAGTTTGTTGCAAATGGTTGGGGATTATATGACATGCATGGCAATGTCTGGGAGTGGACTGAAGATTGCTGGACTAGCAGTTATGCAGAAAAACCGAGTGATGGAAGTACGCGCGCAATCGAAGATTGTCGCCTACGCGTCCTTCGCGGTGGTTCTTGGAGCTACGATCCGCAGAGCCTGCGTGCTGCGGACCGCGCTAGGTACGACGCCAGCAAACGTGGCAGTAACTACGGTTTCCGGATCGCCAAGACGCTTTTATCACCAAGTTTAACTAGGACGCTTTCACCAAGTCCAAGAGTTCCGTCTGTTTCAGAAGTGGGGAACAATACCAAAAGTATAGCAAGAAGAACCAAAAAACAGATATCGAAAAAGCTAGACAGAACCAAGCTCACTTGGTGGGAAAAGTTGATCATCTTGACGAAAATCTGAAAGTGAGCCTGTCCACTTTTTCGAGATGCCTATTCATATCCAATAGCTTCACTTAGGCGAGTTAAAAGTCACTCAAAATAATCCTCCAATCCAGTCTCTAAGCTCCCATTCCGGGGGCTTTTTTTATGCCCAACCCAAAGAGGTAATCCCCATGTTAATAATTCGAGATTCCTGCGACATTTCCAGCCTGTCACATGCCGGGATCCGTCATGTCGTGTCGCAGCGAATTACCCAGCTTCGGCTGTCGGCAGAAGAGGTTATGCCCGACATAGGCAAGTTCGTAGTTGTTCAACCCGGTGATGCCGTAGGCGAACTAGAGGAGCGGGCCCACTGTAATCTCATCACCAGCCCCTTTGACGACACCGTTTACGGCGATCCCGATTTTGAGCCGTCATTTGAGTGGCTGGAGCACCACACAGTAGAAGCCTGTTACGAAATCGCCTTCACCCTTGCCGGTGATTTCTTCGTCGCGGTGTTTGTTCCTGACGATCCCGGCATCGATCTCGACCTGCTGTCTCTGTGTCGAGACCACAGCTGACCCCATTACAACCACTGGCATGATGCGCTCCCATTCGGGGGCTTTTTTTGTGCCTGAATCATGGAGGTTCCATGTTCATTTTCAAACATCCAAAAGACCTCAGGCAACTGCCTTGGGGAAGTCCGGCCCGGCTGAGGCTTGAGGGCATATGGCACCACTCGATCCAAAGTCAATCTGGCTATGCGGTGCTGATCGAAGCCACGGATATTTACCTTGAGGAAATCCTGCCGGAGCTACCTTGCCCTCTCGCCGATGTGCCATGGGAAGGGGTGACGCTTGAGCTCGGCTTCTTCCACGGCATCGTACTGACCAACAACAGCTTCGGCATCGACTTTTTGATCCCGGATGCAGATTGGCTGCCCGAGACCCTGCGTGCATCACTGGAACAACACCTATCCCGGAATTGAAAGGGGACCCATGTCCAATCATCGTAAACCCAAAAGTGACTTCGATAAGAAACTGCAGCAAGAAGCCAAGGCACATGAGCCCATGTTCTGGCTGATCCCTGAATGGCTTCAGATCATCAAGCCAATGGATGTGGCCACAAGGATAGAGCTATTGGAACTGGAGCTTGAGGTAAGACAGATAGAGCGCCTTGCCAAAAGTGAAAAGACAGAGTGGATCCAGGATGTCCTATATCGATTGGCGAGATACGTTTGGCTGTATAGCTGGGTCTCCTTGCTGAATATCTTTGGCGTCGTTCTGATTATTGCCGCGAATGTCCTTTGGTTCTGGTTCCTCGGTTATCTCGTCTATTGGATGTTCACGTCCTGACCCACACAACAGCAACTACAATTATGCACAGGCTCCTTCAGGGGGCCTTTTTTGTGCCTTGGTGAACGCTTGGTTCGCGGTCACTTCGGTATCTTATTTGAAGTTCACGAAAGGATAACCCTATGAAAGTTCTCAAGAAATCAACCTGCCCGAACCTCTCGGGCAACGGCACGATCTGCTACGAGGTCGGCATCGAAAAAGATCGGTCTCTGTGGATACGACTGATCAAAAGTAGCGGTGGCGGTTTCCACTGGACCAAGCCGGTGCCTATGGCTGCCATCAAAGAACAACTCGAGAAGGCCAAGCAACCGTTTACGTCCTATGCCCTGCATGGGCAATTCGCTGGAAAGTCCGTCAATACGGCATCGTTCCTGGCGGCGGTGTTGCGGGCGGAAGAACTGATCCGTCCTGACACCGAAAAGCGGCTCTCCTTCGTATGTGACGATCTGGAAACAGTGGAAAAGAAACTTCGGTCTCGTCTCAGGAAACCGCGCAAGCCAGCATCAAAGAAAGTGGCTGCCACACAGTAAAACCGGTGTTGGCTCTTCTCTCCGCGTGTGGGTCAGAAGCTCACTCAGAGTGCCTTGGTTTTCGAGGCTTTTTTGTGCCTGCGACACACCGCAATTCAATGCCGATCCAATACCGACCCGAACCCGGAGGAAATTTTCGTGGCTTCAATTACCTACGCCGCCGTCATCGCGACGGTGCTTTTCCTCCTGTTTGAACGGACCCGCGCCTTTGGAGTGATTGGTGTCTTCGTTCTGATCTCCACCCGGCCAGTTCTGTTCTCGCTTCTCTTTGTATCGCTTGCCATTTTGTACATAACCACCAAACCAAAAAGGAAATGAATCATGACTTCTTCACACAACATAATGAACGTCATAGAAGCCGCGTTGGATGTTGATCTGGATGACGAGTATCTTATCGATCACATAGCTAGCCACCTCAGGCCCAAGCCATGGACCTTGGCGGAGGAGCGGCTAGGTCTCTGGTGACGCCAGACCCCAAGGTCTCTTTTTTGTTGCCTGATTACCCGCCCGCCAGAAACACCATAAATCCCACCTCGGCTCGCTTACAACTTTGAGGCATGGCGAAAATGGGGTTTTTGGCGGGGGTCCCCGATCGTCGGCAGAGAAGAGCATGGCGCGGCAGATGGCATCGTCTCCGTCGGGCTCGGGCGAGTGACTACGTTTCGGGATTCGGATTGTCAGCATTGTTTCGCCTCCGCGTCACCGGAGATGGAGTGATGCTTCGATCAAATTTGGCAAACCAGGAGTATGTGATCCGTCCCTATACGGTTTAAGGCACTCCAATCAGCTAAATACACCCGGATCCTATTTAACGGCACTTTCGATAGATCAAGAAAAGTTTGCCTACTGGAAGCGCGTTAGCAAGGTAAAAAAACATTGTAAAAACAGCAGGTTAGATGAAAATGCCTCTTGACCGAGAATCGATATTGGGTTATTGTTCCGAACTGGGTGCCAAGTCGTCTGTTGCTACGACGATGAGGTTTCAGCTCAATCGAGCGCGGCTCGAAAATGGCCCAGACGAAGCTGAACATAAACGCAAGTGCGAAATGTTCGATGATACGTATGTGATCATTGGGTGCCAGTAGCTTTCATTTTGAATGGAGCTATAGGTATGTCTAAACGCACACCCTCTATTTATACAAAACCACCTCAGGTTTCTTCCGCGAAGGAAAAAGCTATGCCTGTCCTTGAAAACGATCAGGAGCAGGCAACTCAAAACACACACGACATCATCACGGTTGTTCGCGACCCTGAACGCGCTCTCGGCAAGCTTTACCGACTATCGGAGGATGGCACGGTTGAGAAATCAGCCAACGTCAAACTTTCGTTTGGCATTGCCGTTCAGCACAAGGTGTCGACGGAAATGGATTATTGATATGTCAAGGAAAACGATAACTGCCATCATGCAGTTCAAATGCCCAAGCTTCAGTTGCCAAAGCATGATCACTTATGAGATCGGAATGTCGGACGATGGCGGTTTCTATATTCGCGTTCTCAAGAGCAGCGGAGGAGGAGCTTGTAATTCCCAGTGGTTCTCCCTTTCGGAGCTGAAGAAAAAACTGAAGAAAACTGACGAACGGATTTGGTCTGGTACGTTTGAAGAAATATTCAGAAAGAAATGCAACAACACATCTTCATTCTTGCTGGCTGCGTTGTGTCATGAGGGAATTCTGGTATTCAGGATCGACCGAGATCCGAAGAAAACGCGGAGCCCCTATTGGCTGATGCTCAGCAGCACCGCAGAAAGAGCGACTAGAGAGCACAATAGTTTGCCCGTCATTCATGAGTGACGCAGCTATGAACAAGAACATAGAAATATCCGCCGCAAAAAAGAGCCCAAGTCCGCGAATTTCGAGTTCAAAGAGGCTGGATGGGAAGTTAGCGAAGCTATCATCTGAACTATTCCCCAATCCGCCTGAGGGAACCTATTCAAGCCCTGAGGTTACGCTCGCCAATATAAGTCACCTGTTCAGAAATTATGGCATTACCGCGAGATACAATCTCATCAAGAAGAAGCCGGAGTTCTTGGTCGAGAACCTGTCTGTGCTGGCAGACAACAGTGACAATGCTATTTTCAGCTACATCAAGAGTTTGGCAAATTTGAATGGAATGCGATCGTCCGATGTTCTGCGGTTTGCTGAGACCGTCTGTTCTGCAAATCCGTTCAATTCTGTTGCGATCTGGATAGAGAGCAGACCCTGGGACAGAGTTGACAGGCTTCCCCAGATTTACGATACGCTCACAACCGACGCGGATTTTCCAACTGCGTTGAAGGAAGCGATCATGAGACGCTGGCTACTCAGTGCGGTGGCGGCGGCCTGTATGACAGAGGGGTTTCGGGCCCGTGGTCTGCTCACGTTGCAGGGGAAGCAAGGTCTCGGCAAGACGCAATGGTTTGCGCGACTGGCAAGCGAAATGCATTCGAATACCCCGGTCGTATTGCTTGGACAGCACCTCGATATCGCCAACAAGGATGATGTGCTGACGTCCATCCAACACTGGATTGTCGAACTCGGAGAGCTGGATAGTACTTTCAAGAAGGACATTGCAGGGTTGAAGGCTTTCATCACGAAGGATTGCGATCAAGTCCGTAAGCCCTATGACCGAACTGACAGCGTTTTTCCACGTCGAACTGTCTATGGCGGTAGCGTCAATTCGCCATATTTTTTGGTGGACCCGACGGGTAACTCGCGTTTCTGGACGCTGCCCGTAGTCGCAATTGACTACGAGCACAAGGTCGATATGCAACAGGTGTTTGCCCAACTCCATGTGGAGTTTGCTAAAGGGGAGCAGTGGTGGCTCACACCCGAAGAGGAAGCATTGTTAAATGAGCAGAATTCCTTCCATTTGGCGACTAACCCCACTCAGGAACTTGTTCGGAGCGCGATAGATGTGAATCGTGTCGGCGCAGATGACCTGCCCGCGTTCGGAGCGCGGGAGCTGTTGGTGGCGCTCGGCATCAAGGAGCCTGGCAACCCTCAGGCACGTGATTGTGGAGAGGTTTTACGGGAACTTCTGGGAAAGCCCAAACGCATCCAGGGTTATGACAAGTGGCGCGTGCCGCTGATGAAACAAGAGGACGTGACTCGAGTGTAAGCGGCCCCACTTGCTCTGTCGGCATGCAGGCGCGTTTCCTCAACTGGTCCAAGGTGTTGTCCCTTGGGTGGGGGAGGGGTGGGGACCTCTGAAGATTTCAAAACATCGCACTTGCCGTGCGATGGCCTTTGGGATTTCCAGTGGTCAGCCTCCCCTCCCTCCACCTCGCAACCAATCGAGGTTTGTCGTCCCCACACGGCGTTGTTTTTAGCGTCGGATTCTTGACCCCATCGGCGACCTGAAACCGCTGCCCACGGCTCACTCTGGGACACCTCGGGCCAGCTGTTCCTGAGGGCTGCCGGAACGCGGCCCCCGATCTGACCTCATTGTTCAAGTTCCAACTTTCTCTCAAAGGAAAACCAAAATGATTACCAAACTGACCGAACCTTTAGTCTCTCAACTCGTCTGCCCGGATGGCAAGAAACGAATGGAATGTTGCGACGCCGACTTACCGGGTTTGTACCTGTTGGTCCGTGCCGGGAGCGATATCCGGACCTATTTTCTGCGTTATAAAAATAGCCTTGGTAAGACCGCCCACAAGAAGCTAGGGCGCACGACCGAGATTACTCTGGCCAAGGCCCGGAAGGCTGCAAAGATCTTTAAGGCAGATCTTCTTGCGAATGGTCATGTCTCCAACAGCGAAGCTAAAAGCGACAAAGGAAGCTTGCTTCTTGATGATTTCTGGACGGAAAACTATTTGCCCTACGCCGCGCCCCGGAAGCGGTCCATCAAGCGCGATGAACAGATCTACCGTTTGCAGATCCAGCCCACATTAGGGCGCTCCCGCCTGAACGAAATTACCCGTCAGCAAGTCCTTAGCTTAGCAGCATTCCATAAGAATAACGGATTGTCCGCTGCCAGTGCCGATCATGTATCGAAGCTCATCAGTCGCCTGCTCAATCTGTCGGTCGAATGGGACCTGCTGGAAAAGAACCCGGCAGCCAAGATCCAGCTGTTCCGTGAAGACAACAAGGTACAGCACTTCCTGGATGATGAACAACTGCGTCGCCTGATGCAGGTCCTTCAGACGGACCCCAATCGACCTGTCTGCCTTATTGCCCAATTTCTATTGGCGACGGGATGCCGTTTGAATGAAGCCCTGACAGCCGAGTGGCGGCTAATTGACCGTGAGAACAGGGTTTGGCGTGTCGCGGCGTCGAACTCCAAAAGCAAAAAGTCCAGAGCGGTGCCGCTGACGGATGCCGCTCTGAGGGCTCTGGATGAGATTGGAACGGAAGGGCGCTACCCATTCGTGTTCACCAACGAAGAAACGGGACTGCGTTACACCCATGTCCGCCACACATGGATCCGCTTGAGAAAGAAAGCTGGTTTGCCGTGGCTTCGGATGCACGACCTGCGGCATACGTTCGCGAGCATGTTGGTCAATGCCGGGCAGTCGCTTTACACGGTCCAGGAGTGCCTAGGTCATTCGGATGCGAAGGTGACGCAGCGTTACGCTCATCTGTCTTCGCAAACACTTCAGGATGCCGCGAACTGTGCTTCAGACAAAATCCTGTCTGCGTTGCAGGCGGTGGAGTAGGGAAAGGGCCGCTCGGGGATATGCCTCGGGTGGCCTTTTCCTAAGTTGAAATGAAATGACTGCTTATGGGGTATAAGCGGAATACGCAATACTGTCGATAATATGTCCGAGATTGACCCAATTCGGACAATCAAAAATAAACAGCCCAAGCAACAAGATGGATCAACCATTCAACCGATGGTGATTTGTGACACGAACTAGGCACAGCAGGCTTTGAATCAACAAGCGACTACAAACATTCATTACCCTGACTGTTTAGGTCTAATGCCGGGGTGGGCGCTCATACTACCTGACTTTTCCTGGGAAACTCTCAAGGTAAAACTATTTGACTTGAACTCAACGCTGAATCATGGATGGCAACCACGACCTCAAGTGTTTTTGCCGCGTCGCGCGCCGTCGTAATGGGTTCTTCTTGCCCGCATATGACATGCGCGAAGTGACGGGCTTGCAGTTGCAGCGGATCCTCTGCTTCTACAATGACCTGGTCGTGTGACATAGCTACTTGCCAGCTTCGCGCGCCGTCGTGACGCCATTTCGTCATGGTTGGCACACCGAGAGAACCTTTTGTGCCTGCGAACAAATAGCAGTCCTGACCAGTGTTTGGATATGTGTAGGAGGTTCGTTCGCCGGAGGTTAGCTCCCAACTCCACGGTGAGGCGACGGTGTCAGAAAGCATTATCGTAGCAAGTGCACCGCCCTTGAAACGAAAAAGAATTGCGGCAGTGTCCTCAATCTGAAAACCTCGACGGGCATTGGACGTCATGGCTTGCACAGCCTCTATGTCACCAGCAATAAAACGCAAGCTGTCGATGTCGTGGATCAAGTTTATCATCACCGGACCACCACCAGATTCACTTCGCCAGGAGACGTCAAAATAGTCCTCAGGTTTGTGGGCCAGCCATGTCGCTGAGATCGCTGTCAAATGACCCAATTCACCACTACTGACAATCTCCCTTGCCTTTCGTACGATCGGATTGAAACGCCGATGATGGCCGACGAGAACCGGAACACCATGTCTTTCCGACGCGTTAGCCAAGTCCAGCGCATCTTTCAACGAATCTGACACTGGTTTTTCAACTAGAACCGGGATGCCGCGATCAAGGCAGGTAAGGGAAAGGGGTACATGAAGTTTATTAGGTGTGGCGTTGATTACACCATCAGGCCGAATTTCATCCAACATTGCGGACAGGTCGGGATAATATGCGACGTCATATTTCGACGCGACTTTTGCTCCTGCAGGCGAAGGATCGACAACGGCGACCGTTTCGCAAACCACTTCGGAGTCTAGTATCTCTAGATGGCGCAAGCCAATAGGTCCGGCCCCCAATAGCGCGAGACGAACTCGTTCTTGTTGAACCATTATCTCTGGCCATGCTTTTTGTCGGTGAACACTGACGACACCTTGTGGCTTTCGTGTCGGCTTTCCTGGTCGGCAGAGGCCATGACGATAGCTGACAATCGTGCCGTTGAATCCCTCACTGCATACCAGCCTTCTTCGGTTCGTTCACCTGTCGGCGGGGACGTCAATTCAAAGTGGTTGAAGGCATCTTCGCCCCGCACCAGCATGGCCCGCGTGCGCCCACCAAGTTGGCGCACACTTGTCGGGATATAGCGCACTACAAATCCCATGCGCGGGCGGCTGGATACATTTGGTTCCGATCCATGAACCAGTTGAACGTGGTGCAGGCTCATTTCACCAGGACTCAGAACAACATCAATCGTTTCCATTCTCTCAACATCGACCTGAATTTCCTGTCCTCTGGAGAGAAGGTTTCCTTCGTTAAAGGTATCCTTGTGCGGCAACTGATCAAGATTATGGGAGCCGGGAGCAACTTGCATGCAGCCACTTGTCGGCGTCGACGGGGTCAACGCAATCCATGCAGTGGTAATGGTATTGGGTTCAAGACCCCAGTAGGTCGAATCCTGATGCCAGCTGACATAGCCGCCGTCGCCCGGGTCCTTGGTGAAAAACTGCGAAGACCAGATCAGCAGGTCTGGGCCCAGAACCTTTTCGACGGCATCCAGAACTTTTGCATGGGTTGCCAGATCATAGAGCCAGGGAAAGAGATAATGCGGACTGGTGTTCAGGACCTGCGCCGTCTTATCATCACCCGATTTGCGGACCGCCAGCACCCGTTCCCCGATCGCCTCAGCCTCGGTTTCAGGCAGGACCCTGATTGGCATGGCGATTCCATTTTGATCATACTGGTCGAGATCCCATGCCATCGCTCAGACTTTCCAATCAGTCGAGGAATACGGAAGTGATTTCAGGGAACATCAACATGACCGCAAGAACAATCAACTGCATAACAATGAAGGGCAAAAAGCCTTTGAAAATATCCGTCAGCTTGATGTGCGGCGGGGCAACTGACTTCAGATAGAAGGCGGCTCCACCAAAGGGTGGGCTGAGGAAACTGACCTGCATATTGACGCAGAATAAAATGCCGAACCAGACCGCCATATGTTTGGATTCCAGTCCACCAAGAAGCCCCATGTCTTCGGTGCTGAATTTGGCGACAATTGGCAGAAACACTGGCATCGCCAGAAGCACGATTCCGACCCAGTCCATGACAGCACCCAAAAATAGAAAGACAGCCATCATCATCAGGATGACACCCATGGGCGGCAGGTCAAAACCAACAATGGAGTTGGCGACAAATGTGGGGCCACCGATCAGCGAATAGGCACCGGCCAGGGCCGTTGCGCCAAACGTCACCCAGATAATCGTGCCGGTGGATCGCATGGTCCGCTGCAGGGCTTCCAGAAATAATCCAAAGGAAAACTCACCGCGCATCTTGATAATGAGCAAGGTTCCGATACAACCAATGGCGGCAGCTTCGGTAATCCCGGTGATGCCGCCGTAAATGGAACCCAAAATCGCAAAAACCAGCATGACCGGGGGCAGCACGCCCTTCAGGGCGATAAGCTTGTCCTTCAGCGTGACTTCCACCTCAAGCTCGGGCAGGGGGGCCAGAGAAGGGTTCATGCGTGTACGAACCATGATGTAAGCGATGTATATACCGCCCAGCATCAGTCCTGGCACAATGGCCGCCTTGAACAGGGCGTGAATCGATGTTTCGGTGACAACGCCGTAGATAATAAGGACGATCGAGGGCGGGATCATTGTACCCAACGAGCCGGAAGCGCAAATCGTGCCAACAGCGAGGTTCTGGTCATAACCAAGGCGCAACATTTGCGGCAGGGCAATCAGGCCCAACAGAACAATCTCGCCACCGATAATGCCGGACATGGCCGCCATGATGATCGCCATAATAGACGTGACAATGGCGATCCCGCCCCGGGTTTTGCTCAGCCAGATATTCAGTGAGCTGTACATGTCCTTGGCGATATCACTGCGCTCCAGCAACATGGCCATAAAAATAAACAGGGGAACGGCCAGCAAGGCGTGCTCAATGGTGATGTCATACATGCGTTGACCAAGGATGAAGAACCCTCGTTCACCAAACTTCCAGTAAGCAATGGCTGCCCCCAGGAAGCCCGATGCCAGACCCAGCGGCACACCCAGTGCCAACAGGACGATAATACCAATCAGCAACAGCAGCGAAATTTCAGCGACACCCACAGAACGATCCCCTTACACGTCGTCGATCGGGACATAAACCTCTTTGGGTTTCGACCAGTCCGCGATCAGATTGTTGATTGTCTGTACCGCCATCCAGGTACAGGCGATGACGATAAGTGGTTTCATGGTCGCCGGGATCGGTGGGTTCCAAGCCGAACCATACAGCTCCCACGTCGTCAGCTTCATCATGGCGTTCTTGTAATATCCGGTTGCAGCTGCATAACAAAAAATCACGATACAAGCTGCGGATATCAAATCAAAAATACGTTGCACAGGTCGGGATACCATGTCGTAGACCAGAACAACCCGTATGTGGCTACGCTGTTGCATGGCGTACAAACCGGACAGCAAAAAGATAACTCCGCCCAGCCAACGCGAAATCTCTTCCACCCAAAGTGTAGGTGCTTTGAAAAAGTAACGCATCACCACTTCGTAAAACATGAAGGCCATGATGAGTGATACGATGAACATGAGCATCGACGCCATATACAGCGTTATCCGGTCAACAATGGAAATTTTTCTGATTTCATCATCGGCAGTCTGGTGGATGGTCATGGCCAGCATCGGTACCAAACGTGGCGAGATAAAAATCATCCAAGCGATGGCCCCCACTGATAAGCAGGATATCCAGATGATGGTCGAGGTTTCAAGTTCTGGCATGTTGGCCTCACATAAAGGCGGAAAGAAGAACAGTCACACAGCAACCATAGAATAAATAGACTGCAATCAATTAAAAAAGTGGCGAGTAGTCGGGGACTACCCGCCCTTTTTCATCACCTAATATTATTTGATCAGGCCGAGACGCTTCATGTAAGCAATGTGGCTGTCCACAAGCATACGTGCTTCTGGCGTTTTATCTGCCCATTGCTGCCATTTCTTCTGAGCAGCGGCACGGAAGGAAGCCCGGTCTTCTGCAGACCAGTCGTGCAGTGTCACGCCTTCTTTCTGGATGGTAGCCGCAACTTCACTCATATCCACTTGTTGGCTCATGGTGTGCTGGAAGGAAAGCTTCTGCATGGCCACATTCAGGATGGCTTTCAAATCAGCGGGCAAGCCGTCGTAAACTTCCTTGTTGAGTGCCAGATGATCCGACGGCATGGAGTGAAAACCAGGATAGGTTGTGTATTTTACCAGATCATAAAGGCCCAGTGATTTGTTGGTGGATACGTTTGAGGCATCAGCACCATCAATGATTTTTGTTTCGAGGGCCGTGAAGATTTCACCAAAATCCATCACGATGGGTGAGGCGCCCATTTCAGCGAAGATTTCAGTTTCCATGCCAGGAGGTGAGCGGAATTTCCAGTCCTTCAGATCAGCCGGCCCCCGGAGAGGCTTCGACGAGTTCATGGATTCCTGTCCACCAACCCACCAGCCGATCAGATGCATGTTATATTTGTGGTAGAGGGGCTGGGCGGCTTCCAAACCACCGCCATAATACAGCCATGAATATTGTTCCCAAGGTGTGTTATAGCCACCCATGATATCGCCGAGGAACTGGAAGGCCGGGTTTTTGCCGGTCTGATACGCAGCGCCGGTCATATCGCCATCCAGAATACCATTTGAAGCGGCATCAAATGTTTCGGTCGATTTTACCACTGATCCCGAATAAAACATTTCCAGCTTCAAACGACCACCGGACATAGCTTCAACATCTTTAGCAAAAATAGCGGCGTTTTTGCCATTCAATGATTCCGCACTCAGATGTGTCTGGACTTTAAGTGTGTAATTCTTGGCACTAGCCAGGCCGGTCATGGCTAGCGAAAGTGCCGCTGCACAGGCAGCAACCTTAAGTAATTTCATAACAATCTCCCTGAGAATTCTGTTGCTATTTCTTATATGGTATCTTAGTCATATGATGACCAATTGGACGAGTCAACAAATAACTGAACGCAGGTTTTCGAGAATAAACGATGTCGCTCACAGTTAATTCCGCAGGGCAAATGTAAAGTGGTGAAAAAAACCAACACAAAGCGGCAACTCAATCTGACAGAGTCCCTGATCAGTGATATGCGGGTGCAAATTACCAGCAGCAAGCTCAAACCCGGCGACAAGTTGCCGACTGAACAAAAACTTGTTGAGGCCTATGGTGTTAGCCGGACCGTTGTCCGCGAAGCAATTGCCGCACTTCGGGCAGATGGTCTGATGGAGTCGCGCCATGGTGTCGGTGTATTTGTTCTTGTACCCCCGGAAAAATCAGACGATTTCAGGTTTTTGGATGAAGACCCGGGAAGGGCTTCTTCGGTCGTGGAAACACTGGAATTACGAGCCGCAGTTGAAATCGAAGCAGCTATGATCGCAGCTCAGCGCAGATCTCCGGGGCAAGACGCGCGGATCAGGGATTGCTTTCAGGACACACTGGAGGCAGTTGAAGGTGGCAGAATTGCAGCCGCAAGCGATTTCGCATATCACATTGCCATCGCCGAAGCGACGAATAATCCACGTTTTGTCGAGTTCCTTGAATATCTTGGTCTTCGGGCCATGCCTCGCTCGCAAATCGAGCGGGCCTACGAAAGTGTTGCGGATGCCGAACGCCGGGACCAGCGTCTTCATGGTGAGCATCGGGCCATTATGGAAGCCATCAGTCAGCGCGATTCAGTCGCTGCTGGTGAGGCCATGCGCGAGCATCTCAAGGGTAGTCAGGATCGCTATACACGGTTGATTTACAGCAGTCGTTGATTGGCCGGTCGATCGGGGAGGTTTTGCTCAGATATATCACAAGAGATATTATCAATTTGACTTAGTCATCATATGACATTAGGGATTTGTCCTTCTCTGATTATGAGAAACCTTATTCCGGGAGATGACGTAAGCATGCAAACTGACGAAATCAAAAGCAGGATTGGTTCGGGATTGCTTTCCTTTCCTGTGACGCACTTTGATCAAGACCTCAGGTTCTCCAGAAAAAACTATCAAGACCATGTCGCCCGCCTGTCGCAATATGATGCGGCCGGGTTGTTTGTTGCAGGCGGGACAGGTGAATTTTTTTCGCTCACGCCATCCGAAATCATCGAGGTTCTCTCGGCGGCCAGGGAAGTGGTTCTTGATACCCCAATCATCTGCGGCTGTGGTTATGGAACACATTTGGCGGTCAGTATTGCCTGCGAGGCAGAGCAGGCGGGAGCTGATGGTTTGTTGATCCTGCCGCCATACCTGGTCAATTCTACCCAGGAAGGTTTGTATGCCCACGTCAAAGCCATATGTGATGCCGTGAACATTGGCGTCATTATCTACAACCGTGACAATTCAATAATTAGCGCAGACACATTGCTCAGGCTTTGTGACAGTTGCCCCAACCTGATCGGCTTTAAGGATGGTTCAGGGAATATTGGCCTGGTCCGGGAAATCAGCACCAAAATGGGTGACAGGCTGTCCTATATCGGGGGGATGCCGACAGCAGAATTGTTTGCCGACGCTTATAATGCGGCGGGCATGACGACCTATTCTTCTGCCGTGTTTAATTTTTTACCGGAAATGGCTCTGCGATTTTTCAGAGCCTCGTGTGATGGTGATACGGCAACCACCGAACAATTGCTCAAGGACTTTTTCTTTCCTTTCGCCAAAATCCGGGACCGCCAGCCTGGATATACCGTATCAATCGTCAAGGCGGGCCTCAGAATTGTGGGAGAAGATGCGGGTCCTGTTCGCTCTCCACTTACAGATCTGACGTTGGAAGAGCACGATATGCTGCGGCCGCTGGTGGAAAAATACAGATAAGGCTTTTTATCATGAAAAGAATTCTGATGACCGGTGCAGCGGGTGGCGCAGGTGCTTTCCTTCGCCAGGAATTGCATGGGCGCTATCATTTGTGCCTGTCGGACCGGATTGAAATTACTGACTGTGGGCCTGGCGAGAGCTTTGTTGAAGCTGATCTTGAAGACCCGGTCTTGATCCGTAAGTCCCTGTCAGGCGTTGATGGCATTATCCATCTCGGCGGGTATTCCGTCGAAGGCGACTGGCACAGCATTCTGAATGCCAACATCATTGGTGCCTACAACCTCTATGAAGCGGCCCGGCTGGAAGGAGTGAAACGGATCGTCTTCGCCAGCAGCAATCATGCCATGGGTTTTTACGATCGCAATGAGACAATAAATCACACTGATGTGCCTCGACCGGACAGCCGTTATGGTTTGTCCAAGGTTTTTGGCGAATCTCTCGGGCAACTTTATGTCGATAAATATGGCGCTGAAGTCATGAACATCCGCATTGGCAATGTGGCGGAACGGCCAATAGATGCGCGGCGTCTCGCCATTTGGATCAGCCCCCGTGACCTGGCTCAGCTTGTCATTATGGGGTTGGAATTGCCGGACCTGCAATATGAAGTTGTCTACGGCATGTCCGACAACAAACGCGCCTGGTGGGACAATGCCAATGCTCTGCGGCTGGGTTATGCGCCACAGGACAGAAGCGAAGACTATGCTTCAGAAATTCTGGCGCAAGAAGCAGGCAACCTGGGCGACCCGCTGGCTGACAGGCTGCAGGGCGGCGTTTTTGTCTCGACAGAATTCATTCCAAATCCCGCAAAAGCGAAGCTGTCTGAGTAAATCAAATTGGCTTGTGTCAGCCAGGCTCCAATAGCCCACTTTTCCGCAATTGATTAATCAGTTCGGGGGTAACCCCAACTCCCACTTCATGATGCCGGATCGTGATATCAGTCTAAGGGGTGAGAATGTCCGGTCTTGGCTAGTTTCAGACACTCCCTCATCAAGAGATTTATGTCTGCTCATGAATGCGAAACCGACGTGACTCCAGTCACCTAAGCCGATTTTGGAAACTCCAAAATCGAGCTCGACTTCGGTTCGACCCAGTTGCCCGTATTCCATTGGAAAATATGGAGAAAAAATTTGAAACAGGGCGGTTCGAACGTCGAAATTTCGAAATAGGTTCGAACTAAAGAACTGGAGCGAAAGCCAACCCGAAACCACCTTTAGATTCTTCTGCTTAGGGACCAAGTCATAAAGCCTCTTTTGTAATCATAATCCGCGTGTCGTGAGTTCAAGGCGGC
>Ga0233430_1003336_pt1 | contig 16436 bp, 17 predicted proteins | sample SI_118_April2016_2_FD_179883 | JGI IMG/M metagenome (GOLD analysis project Ga0233430, IMG submission 179883) | Seawater microbial communities from Saanich Inlet, British Columbia, Canada - SI_118_April2016_150_MG | ecosystem: Environmental > Aquatic > Marine > Inlet | place: Canada: British... | reverse complement strand
AGTACGCGCTGATGAAGGGAGCGATCGCCGGGCTGGACGTGCGCGGGATGGACTCCTACGTGGTGGCGCCCCCGACCGTGATCGAGGCGGGCGCCTACGAGTGGATCCTGGAGTACCCGCCAGAGCCCGCGCCTGGCTGGCTGGTGTCGCTCGTGCTGCGTCGTGACCAGGAGGCCGAACCCAAGGCCGCCAAGCCGCTACCGTCCGGCTACGAGGACGACAGGGGCAAGAGGCGCTGGGCTGAGGTGGTGCTCGACAACGCGGTCGCGAAGGTCGCCGCGTGCACCACCGGCCGGCATGACACCTGGTGGGATCAGTCGGTGCTGGTCGGCGGCATCCTGTGGGGCGTGGACGGTGAGCAGGCCAGAGCGAGACTCGAGACAGCAGCTCAGGGGACGGTCACGGGCCGCCGGGCAGAGATCAGACGAACCATCGAACAAGGGATGCAGGCTGGGAGTGCTCGGCCGGTGTATCCGGAGGAGAGATGATGCTGGAATATGTCACCGATCCTGCCCTGCTTGACGCGATCAAGCACGCCGACAAGGTAGCGGACAGCTACAGCGATACGGATCCTGATTGCGACGCTGCCAGGCTCCACAGGCAGCGCGCATACTGGTTGCGTGAGTTGGACCAACTGCGCGCGTACCGTCATCAGATTTTGATCGAGTGCGCCTTTCCGCTTCGTTCCGTGGAGGCGTTGTGACCACCCCCTGGCACAACGCCCCATGGACCCCGCGAGCCTGGCAGGCCGAAGCGCTGCCCGAGATCGTGGACGCCATGCGGAGAGGCGAGCGCGGGCTGGTCTCGGCCATCATGGGCAGCGGAAAGTCTGTCCTCATGGCCGAACTGGTCTGGCTCGCCATGCACAAGAGGGGAGACCGGGCGATCGTCGTCACAGCCCCCCGTCAGTTCCTCGTGCGCCAGCTGGCGGCCACCATAGCGGACCGTGTAGGGTCGCTCGAGGTGGGGCTGTACTACGCCGAGAAGAAGCAACCGCGGCGGTCCGTGATCGTGACCTGCGCGGCGTCCCTGTCCTCCCTTCGCGTGGAGCTGGAAAGCCAGGGCCGGCGGGTGGCGCTGCTCATCGCGGATGAAGCGCACGGAACCGAGGCGGTCATGGCGAAGACGGAGATCCCCGCGCTGGCCCCGGTGTGCCTCGTGGGCTTCACCGCCACCCCGTACCGCTCCATCCCATCCGAGTCCGTGTCTCTGTTCTCGACCGTGATCTACCGCTACACCATGAAGGATGCGCTACGGGATCGTGTGCTCGTGCCCATGCGCCACGTCCGCTACGAGGGCAACGACCCAGGCACGGTGGACGAGGAGTGCCTGAGGCTGATCCGGCAGTACGGCAACGGCCCGGGGATCGTCTCGGCATCGAGCATCCTGGACGCCGACGAATACGCTCACTGGCTCACCGAGCGGTGGGAGCCTACCAGCGCCATCCACAGCCGGATCAAGACCAACACGCGGGCGGCCATGCTGTGCGGCCTGCAGTCTGGAGCAAAGAGCGCCCTGGTACACGTCTCCCTGCTCGCCGAGGGTGTGGACCTGCCGTGGCTGCGCTGGCTGTGCCTGCGACGGCGTGTGGGCGCTCGAGTCCGGTTCCTGCAAGAGGTGGGGCGCGTGCTCCGGACGCACCCAGGGAAGGAGGAGGGGATCGTCATGGACCCTCACCTGCTGCTGGGGCGCCACGGGCTGACCACCGCCGAAGCGATCGGGCTGGCGATGGAGGAAGCCGCGGAGGCCGAAGCCCGAGACCCCAGCGCCAAGGAAGCCGCCGAACCGACCGAGGCCGAAGTGGTCGCGCTGGACAGGTTGCTCGAGTACCTTGGCGACGTGAGGATGCTGCTGGAGCACGGCGAGATCATCAAGCCCCGCACGATCGAGGGCGGCGGTTGGCAGATCGCCATGGTCTCCGAGAAGCAAGTCAAGGCGATCAAGGGCGCGTCCAGGCTCACCAGGCACGTACCGGGCGACTACCGCGAGCCGATCAAGGCGCTGGTCAAGGTGCCCTGGGCGTTGAACAGAGGGCAGGCCGCAGACTTGCTCGACGTGCTTTATGGTGGCTCCAGGTGGGCCAGAGAGCGGGCCGAGACATCTGGCCGGAAGGCGTATCTACTACAGTGGTCTCAGCGGCACATGGGGGGCGTGGTGCCTCCCAGTGACGCCGAGGCGAACATCGTGAGGAGGATGAAATGCTGACAGGACACGACATCGCGCGCCACGTCGAGCGGATCGACGGCATCGAGGTTGTCTGCAGCCACGGCATGATCGAGATCTACAGCGACGACGCCGCGAGACCTGCCGCAACCATGATGCTCCGCGTTGGCACGCTCGAGGAAGACGTCGGCATGATCAGGCTTGAGCACCCCCGAGCCATGGAAGCCGCGGTGCTGCTGCTCAAGGCGTACCGGGCCGCGCAGGCGGAAGCGGGGGAGAGATGATGGGCGCCCCCGAAGACCCGCGCGCGCTCGTCAACGAGGCCCTGGACCTACTCGGCAAGGCGACGCCTGGGCCGTGGATGCCGACGTCTTGGGATTTCGAGACCACAGACGAACTGTGTGCCGAGCACGACAAGGCGCTGCGCAACTACACCGGCCCTGGAAGCACGACGCTGTACGGTACGTGGGTGCAAGACGAGGAGCGCGGCTACCTGTTCCCGGCGATGACGGGCAACGGACCGACCAGTAAGGCCAACGCAGCGTTTGTCTCTGCCATGCCAGGCCCCGACGGAATCCTAACTCGCCTCTGCGCCGCCCTCGAGCAAGCCACCACCCACACCCATCTCGACCTCGGCGCCGGAGCGGCGTGCAACAGCGCGGGCCCGGTCACGGACGACATCGACGCCGCGACGTGCCCCGACTGCATGCGGGTGGCGGTGCGTGGGGAGGAGGCGATGAGGGAGAGGGCGGAACGGGAGCGGGACAACTACCTCAAGCGGCTGGACGAGCAGGCAAAAGCTTGGGCGTCTCACTGTCGCGCGCCTCTCGTCGAGCAACGCGACCAAGCCCGCGCCGCCCTGGAGCGCGAGGTGGCGAAGAGGGAGAGGCTGGAGCGCGTCTTGGCCGCCGAGCAGTACCGTTCCGGCCCTCCTGGCTGGAGAACGGATATCGTAGATGTCGATTGGGGGCGCGACATCGAGGAGTGGGGAGAGGGGTCGTGCATCGATGTCATGCAGGAGGATCACAACCCTCCACGCTGGAGGTGGACGATATGGAGAGGCTGGACGGAAGAGATCGCAACCGGAGAGCACCCCACCGCCCTCGACGCCATGGAGGCGGCCGAAGCCGCCCTCCGAGGTGACAAGTGAGCCGCGACTCGTCGGTCGATGCCGCCCTGAAACTGACCCTGCTGTCATGGTGCGGGCTGGGCGTACTCGACGTGCTCGTGTTCGTGCTGGCGTTCTGCGTTTTTGGCGCTGACGGTGGCGGGGTTGTCTTCCTGATGCACCTCGGGGCGCTGATCGGCGGGGTCTGCTACTTCGGGCTGCGCGACTTGGCTGGGGGTGACAAGTGAGCCGTTCAACCATCGCGCGCCGCTCGCGCGCCAAGGGCCAGGAGTACGAGCGCCGGATCTGCGGGATGCTGGAATCAGCCCTCCGGGGCACGACGTGGAAGAGACGCATCCAGACCAGGGGGGCACGGGTTGACGGCTCCGACGTGGAGGGGCTCGACCAGCACGGAAGGCCGATCCCCCTCTGGCTGGAGTGCCACAACGGCCAGCAGAAAGCAGAGGTCAAGCTCACCCAGGCCGTGAGCGAGGCGCCTGCAGGTTGGCACCCGATCGCCATCGTCCACCGCCCTGGGACCCACTACGAGAACGACACGGCGCACCTTCTGATGGGTGACTTGATGGAGTTGTCCGGCATCTACTCCGACGGATGCCTCGACGAGGATGGCTACAACATGGCTGTGTCTGTCGGCCTATGGAGCCTGCTACACCTGCTGGAGTGCTGGCGCAAAGCGCGGCACGGAGTATTAACGTGAGAGAAAAGATCCACCCGGGCCAGCCCTGCGGCCCCGCCCTCGCCATCAGGGCGGAGCTGGTGCTCGGGCTGCTGGCGCTGCCCTGGGAGCGACGGCTGGCACTCCTGCTCCTCTCCAGGCCCACGCTGACGCCGTGCGGGTATGCCAACTTCACCCGCGGCTGGTGGTTCTCCAACGCCAGTGCCAGCAGGATGGTCGTGCGAGGCGGCATCATGGACTCAGGCACGCCGCACGGGCGCCCATGCTGTGGTGGCCCGCTCCATCACCGCAAGCCCTACGAGATCATGCTGGCGAAGGTGCTCGAGGCAAAAGCATGGTGGCCCATCGACTCCGAGGTGTGGGCGCGAGCGGTGGAGTTGGATCCTCGCGCCAGGCTGGAGAGGCGCAAGGGCCGCTGGCACGTCCGCGTCGTCCACGAAGGCAATCCGCACCACTGGTCGGGACCAACCGCGCCAGCTGTCGCCATCGCAGCATGGACAGCTCAGGCCGCGGGGCTGAAACCCAGCCCCGGAGAGGGGCGCAGACGAGAGGACAGAGACATGACCGACCCAGCAATCACCCTGATTCTCGAAGAGATCCGCGCCGAGTGCGAGCGCGCAGACGGAAAGTGCTACGACGCCGCGCACGACGATCAGCACACGAACCCCAACGCGTTGGCGCTGGCCGCTGCGGCGCTGTCCATGTACGGCGAGCCAGGAACGCCATCGGCATTCATCGACGCGAGCCCGGAATGGGTGGCGCGCGTCTGGCGCAATTGGGGCAAGCGGCGGCGCCTTGTGATCGCGGCGCAGTTCTTGGTTGCAGAGATGCGCAGACTCGATCGTGAGCACGCAAACAGAGACGGCTGATGCCCTGCCCAACCCCGCCCCTGACCCCCGCGGAGATGCACGCCCAGGATCCCGCTGAGGCCCCGTTCGACTCGAGGCCAGCCGTGCGCTGTACGTGCGGCCGAGCCTTCAACCACGCATCCGGCGCCACCAGCACCCGAGACTGCTACACCGTCGGCGATGACGTGGCGGCGGGCGCGTGCGTGCTCGTCTTCGCCTCGGGGCTCGCGGCGGTGTGCGGGCCTGCGTGGATCGCCGGGGCTGTTTGGGGTGGGGTGGAGAGGGTGGTAGCGAGACTCAAAACCCCGTCCCGCCCGGGTAATGGTGGGAGGAGATGAGGATGAAGTACCGCAAGAAGCCAGTTGTTATCGAGGCAGTCCGTTGGGCTTACGACGAAAACGAAAGCTGCGGGCGCGCAGAGTGCCGCGCGTTCGATGCGATCAAGGCTCTATCAGGAGACGGGAGAGACGTTGCGTACAACGCAGACGGCACACTCTCAATCAGGACCCTCGAAGGAGTCATGCGCGCCAACGTGGGCGACTACGTGATCCGCGGGATCAAGGGTGAGATCTACCCATGCAAGCCCGACATCTTCCACGCGACCTACGAGAAGGTATAGTAGCCTACTCGCCGCCCTCGTCCGCGGGGGTGGTGGGGCACAGAGGAAGACATGATAGACTGACCCTGCGGCGCAGGCCGCGACACCAGCTCAACTCCATGCCCGGCCTGTGGTCGGGGCCCCTCGGGTAGCTCCCGTGGGGTTCGGAGGAGAGCGGAACACATGGAGTTGACATGGACAAGCACTACGAATGCACCGACTCGGGCAACGCCGATCGGCTGCTCGATACCTACGAGAACCGCCTGCGCTACACGCCAGAGGGCTGGATCCTGATGACTGGGGACAACATCTGCCGAGAGGTGTGCGAGGTGGAGATCCTCGGCATGGCTGCCACGTCGGCTGATTTCATCTGTGACGAGGCTGACGAGGCAAAGCACGGCGCGGAGTCCGAGATCCTTAGGGCATGGGCCGGCGCCTCCGGGATGCTCCCCAGGCTGCAGGCTGCCGTCAAGGTGGCCGCTGGACTGTCTGTCATCCGTCAGCAGCGGCGGAAGGCATGAGCGCCGCGCGAGCGGTCGAGAGCATCACGGCAGCAACTACCAGGGACGAGGCTACCGAGGCCATCGCGGACCTACTAGGCGACTCCGGCGCGATGGATGACCTCAAGCAGCTCGCCGAGGACGATCCCGGGGCGTGGGCGGCGACGCTCGCCAGGCTCGGCGCCGTCAAAGGGATCCACGCCAGCGTGAGGAGGCTGGAGAAGCTGATCACGAGTCGGCGCGTCACGCTGCGCGTCGTGGGTGACGACGAGCCAGGCGGGTTTCCCGACTGCGTCCCCGAGGGCTACACGGTGCCGGCCGGATGGATCGTGACCCAACACGGGGTCTTCCACCGAGGCCAGGAGGCCCCTGAGCGGGTGACCACGTCGCCTATCTACGTGGTCGGCAGAATGGTCGACGTGGACAGCGGCGCGCATGCCCTCGAGCTGGCATGGCCAGCGTGGGGCCGCGGGTGGCAAACCCATGTAGTGCCAGCTGGCATAGCGGCCGATGCCCGTGGCCTGGTGAGCCTCGCTGCGGCCGGGGCGCCGATCAACAGCCAGAACAGCAAGCGGGTAGTCGAGTACCTGGACCGCTCCAGGGACGCGAACAAGGGCGCCTTGCCTCTCGGGCTCACCGCACAGCGGATGGGCTGGATGGAGGGCGGATTCCTGCTCGGCGAGCGCTGGATCGGCTCTGATCGGCCGGTGCTGTGGAGGGGCGACGAAGGGCAGGCCCAGATCGCGGAGGCGTACAAGACGCGCGGGACGTGGGAGGGCTGGCTGTCCGTCTTCGGCGAGCTGGGCTCGTGTTCTGCCGCGTGGCTGGCCGTCTACGCCCCGATCGCGTCCGTGCTGCTGGACTACTGCGGTGTCACCGACGGTCAGGCCATCGACTGGAGCAGCGAGACGACCGGCGGCAAGACGACGATCCTGCGGCTCGGGGCGTCCACCATGGGAGCGCCGAACAAGCTGATCAGGCCGTGGAAGACATCCATGGCGGGCCTGGAGGCCTACTGCTCGACGCTGCGCCACCTTGCCCCGATGCTGGACGACACGAAGAAGGCCAGGAAGCGGGACATGGTGGCGGACATGCTCTACATGCAGAGCGGGGGCATGGGGCAGACGCGCGGCAGGCCTGGAGGGGCGGGCCAGGGGGTGGCGCTACGACGGACGGAGACGTGGTGCTCCCTGGCGCTGTCCACTGGCGAGGAGAGGGCTACCAGCTTCACGCAGGATGCAGGGGCGCGAGCTCGCACGCTGTGCCTGGTAGGTGACCCTCTGGAGAGCCGTGATCAGGCTGACAGGATCGCCGCCATCACATCAGATCACCACGGGCACCTGATGCCTCGCGTGCTGCGCCACTTGCTCGAGGGCGGAACCAGGGCCGATCTCACCAAGCGCTACCAGGAGGCGCGCGTCCACTACGGCGCCAAGCTGGCCGAACACAGTGCGGTCGCTGGCAGGCTGGGGGACGTGATCGCCATGCTGGCCGTAGCCTCGGAGGTGTGCGAGGCGGTAGGCGTGCCGGCCCCTGGGCACGATCCTCTGGCTCTGGCTTGGTCGTGCGCCATCGAGGGCGGCAAGGACGCAGACAGGCCCACAGAGGCGCTCAGGGCGTTGTGGGAGTGGACAGCGGTACGGCAACACGAGTTCTTCGGGCGAGGAGAGAACGACAAGCGAGCGCCGCCTAGCGGGTGGGCTGGAGTGTGGAGGGAGGGCGACCTGTGGTCAGAGGTGGCGTACACCACGCGAGCCGTGGAGAAGGCCCTGGAGGACGCCGGATACCAGCGAGACCACGTCAGCGGCATCCTGGAGCGCTGGCACGAGCGCGGATGGCTCCAGACGTCCAAGGGGCGGCGGAAGGCCAACAGGCGAATCAACGGTGCCCAGGTCAGGTGCTACGTCTTCGAGCGGGAGACGCTGGAGGAGGTTGGGTGCTTCGGGGTGAAGGAGTGACCCCGGCTCTGCTGCCGGTGCTGCCACCGTGCTGCCACCCCACTGGCAGCAGCAAAGCCCAGCATGGAAGCGCCGTATGGCTGGCTGCTGCCACTGCTGCCACCTTTTCGGGTATATACCTATACAGAGGGGGCGCGGAAGAGGGATCGGCCGTGGTTGATCTCTGCGCTGTCCTTGCGCGTAGCGTATATACCGAGATCAGTGGCAGCAGTGGCACCAAACAGAGATATATACCGTTCTACTTACCTTTTGCTGCTGCCACCCCACCGGCAGCAGTGGCAGCAGCGATCGTGAAAGGTAGGAAGAAAGCGCCTTTTGCTGCTGCCACCCCTGTTTTAGGTACGCGCGAGGCACCGAGGGGAGGGGTTCAGCCCTTGCCCAGAGCATGGAGGGGGGCCGATCCCCGTGCTACCATGTCCAGGCACACGAGGAGGTGAGCGGTGAGGAGAGCTATCTACCTGGGCCTGATCTGTTGGCTCACGGGCAAGGTCGGCGGGCGCATCAGCATCGACATTGGGGGGGCGTGATGGGCATAGCGCGCGAAAACGTAGGTACTACCCACCATATCGACACCTGCTGAAAAGCCCCCTCCCCCCTACCATCCAGAGCGGGAGGTCACATCCTCTCGGCTTAGAACCCCCCTTAGGCACGGATTTTTCTTGGTTTCGCCCCATCCAGTAATACCGGCGCGCATCCGCAAGCTGAAGGCCAGGTCAGCATCTCTCGCAAGGGAGATGCGGCTTGTCAGGGCCGAGATCGTGGAGGCGAAGAAGCCGAACCGGTGGGGCGACACGAATTGGGCCCCGGTGTCGTCGTTGCGCTCTAGGGTCCAGATCCTGCGTGACAAGTACGACGACGTACAGATCGAGCTTGCCGAGTGGGAGGACGAGCAGGCATCCCAGCGGCTGAGCGAGGGCCCCGCCACCCCAGAGCAGCGCCACCTGAAGAACGTAGCCGACGCCGAGCTGTGCACCGTGCGCGACTGCGAGCCGTACCTCAAGCGCTGGTGTGACCTGCTGGACCTCGAGGTGGTTGTCGAGGATGGAGCCCCGCGCCTGCAGCGTCGCGATCAAGGCCTGCGACTCGTCGAGGGCTGATGGGCCGCCAACTGCTGACGGCAGAGCGCGAGCAGTGGCGAGGCCATGGCGCGCTCGACTCGATGTTGTGGACCCAGCCTCAGCGAGACCTGTTCGCCAGCCCCTACCGGCTGACCGTCAGCTGGGGCGCGAACGCGATCGGAAAGAGCGTGGGCCTGGCCGGGCTGGCAGCGAAGGCGCTGAAGGCCGAGCTGTACTGGCAGCGCCCGGGGCCAGGTACGATCATCTTGGCCGGGAAGACCTGGCCCCAGCTGGGCAGCACCATCAAATGGCTGTGGCAGTTCATCGACCCGGCCTGGTTTTCCGAGAAGCTCCGCTACGAGGCTGGCGGCGTCAAGGGCCAGCGGATGCAGGTCTTCGACATCATCAGCGGCCCGAAGATGGGCGGCGAGCTCCGGCTGGGCGTGTTCAACGCCGAGAACCTTGCAGGCCCGCGCGCCGAGTTCGTAGGCACCGACGAGCCCCTACCCGAGTCGGTGCACAACGAGCTGTGGCCCCGCCTGCTTGGCCGCGGTGGGCGGATGTACGAGACCTTCACGCCGACAGAGAAGAGCACCGAGCGGCTCGGGTACCTCTGGGACATGGTCGACGATCCGAACGCACCATGGATCGGCCAGATCCACACCCCGCTGACCATGGAGGCCGTTACCCCGGTCGGCGGCATGTTCCCCGTGCCGTGGATTTCCAGGGCCGAGATCGAGCAGTTCGAGTCCGGGCTGAGCGCCAGAGTCCGAGACATGCGCATGGGCCGAACCCGCAGCCCGCAGAAGGACACGGCGCAGTACAGCGCGTGGGGCCCGCACCTGATCCTGGACGAGCCCCCGCGGTGGTGGCGCCGAGCGGTGGCCACACAGTCACAGCGTAGGATGCCGCTGGTCGGGATCGGGATGGACCACGGCAGCAAGCCAGGCGCCCAGCGCGCCACCATGGCGCACAGCAACCGCCGAACCGGGCTGAACACCCGGATCTGGATCCCGGACGAGTACAAGAGCACAGCCGGCCGGAGCGAGTACGAAGACGCCCAGGGAGTGCTCGACATGCTGGAGCGCCAAGACCTCGAGGTCAAAGACGTGGACATCTGGGTAGGCGACCGCGCCCACGCCGGAGACAAGAAAGGCGGGGCGAAGAGCAACCTACGCTTTCAGGAGGCGATGGCGAAGATGATGGGGATCGACACGAACCGGCGCCGCTGGTCGAGCCGACTCCCGATCAACCTGCGCGAGATGCGCACCCCGTACAAGTACGACAACAGCCCCTACGAGGGCGCCGACATCATCCACCGCCTGATGCTGCGCGGCGACGAAGGGCAGGGGGATACCGAGTTCTACGCCGTGCACAGCCGGTGTGTGCACCTGGACGAGGACCACCGGGAGTGGCAGGGCGGCCCGAGGGAGCCAGCAAAGGACGGATGCGATTCGGAGCGCTACATCGTGGTGCCGATGGTGGAGGGCAAGAAGCGTTGACGATCCAGGCGGCGCGGAGTACCATCCTGGCATGAGCAGGAACCACGGCTATCGCAAGCGCGGCGACAAGCAGGAGCTACAGCTACGGGTGAGGATGCTCAACAGCGAGCACCCGATGGACATCGCACAGAAGGCTCAGGACGAGCTCGGCGATCGGTGGTCCAAGATCGGCCCGCTGGACTTCACATGGAACCTACTGGTGGAGTACGTGAACGCGCTCGCAACCGCCATGGCCATCACCCCGGGCATCAGCGGGGCGCAGGCCGGGATGCTCGCCTCCATCGGCGACAGCTCGAGCAAGCCGCTGATTAGGAAGTACAAGACCGCCGGCTACCGGCCGATGCCAACGGACATGACCACCGCGTCTCGTGACGTTGAGCGCTACGTTGTTGCATGCTGGTACTGCGGGCTCTACGTCGGCTGGAGCGAACGGCTGAGCGCTCCGTTCCTCGAGCCCATCACCCCCGACCTGCTGGAGATCGTCTACGACCCAGGAGACCCGCGAACGATCATCGGGTACAAGCACTGCACGCGCCGCAAGGTAGGCAACAACCTGCAGGACGTGGTCGATTTCTACGACCTGCACGACTTGGAGAACCCGGCGTTTCGAGTGATGCTCGGGACGCAGGACGTCACGAAGAGAGCGCTAGGCGCGACCTTCGAGGGCACCGGCTACCCGGCTGAGTGGCGATGGGAGGACGGTACGCCGTTCGCCCCGATCTCCGTGTACGGCCGCCCGGAGAACCTCGCACGCCTGCTAGAGATCGTCGAAGCCACCCTGAGGGTAGCGGTCGGCTGGTCGTGGTGGTGGGCCGGTGTGCGCGACGCCTGCGACAAGCGCAAGTGCACGAAGAACATGCGGCTGGACACCGACAGCGAGGCGAGCGCGGATGGCGACGGCGACGGCGACACCGGTATCGCCATCGGCCCCGAGGACGTGGAGAATTGGGTAGACACCAACCCGAACGTGCCCGGCGAGCACTGGCAATGGGACGCGAGCTTCCAGGCCCAGGAGATCGGCGACAGCATAAGCCGCTACGCCGATCGGGCGCTGGTGCAGCTGGGCTTCCCAGCCGACGCTGCCCAGAGCGGTGGCGAGCCTCTGAAGGTCCTGATCGAGGAGCGCAACCTCGAGGCGCACAAGCACTATGACGCGATGCGGGCAGGCGACGTCCACACGCTGCAGCTGGTGGCCGCCATCAGCAACCGCAAGACGGCCGGCACCCCCAAGCCCACGAGCTACAGCGAGAAGCGCGAGACCTACGGGATCAGCTACAACGACGAGATGAGAGACGAGCTGGCCCACGCGGCCGGCGAGGAGGACACGAATGGCCGAGGGAACGGAAGCGACGGTGATGGAACAGGTGATGGCGAAGCTGGACAGCTTGGCGACGGCGCTGGGGAAGAATAGCGCTGGCTCCGAGGGCGAACCAGCAGCCGGGAAGCCGATCCCCTACGAGCGGTTCTACAAGGTCAACGAGCGCGCCAAGGCAGCCGAGGCAGGCCTGGCAGCCATGCGCGAAGAGATCACCAGGCTCGGGACAGCGCACACCGCCGAGATGACCAAGCTCAAGGAAGCCACGGCGACCGGCCTCGCGGATCAGCGATCCCGCCACGCCGAGGATCTGACCTTCGCGCGGGCCGGCTTCGACGACGGCGACATCACGAGCGTTCGCGCTCAGTGGAAGGCCCAGCCAGAAGAGGGCCGGGCCGAGTCCGCCGGAGCCTATTGGGAGTCCATCGTGGCCAGCGCCAGGGCGCACCACGAAGACCCCGACAAGCACGAAGCCCCAGCGATCCACCGCACGCTCGCCCCGCTGATCCCGACGTTCGGCGAGGGCGGCGGCAGCGGAGACGACGGCGGCAGCAACCAGCGCAGGGGCAACCAGGCACCCAAGCGCGGCGCCAAGCGAGTCAAGGATCCGGGCATCCCCCAGCGCGGCGCGGGCCGCCAGGCGGTGCTCGACTCCATCAGGAAGAGCCGCGGCGAGGGTTGACGCGCCCCGAGTAGCCGTGTAAGTCTGTAGTCACGAGCCCGCGGGTCGCTCCCGATACCAGCGTAGGGCAGAAACGAACCTCTCCCCCACGCTGACTTTCGGAGCACACCATGGCCAATGAACTCCTCTACGGATCTGGCTCTGCCGCCAACCTCTTCGACGCCGCGCGCACCGAGGCCCTCTTCGAGGAGACCATCGGCGACAAGGACTATTCGATCCTCGCCCACCCCGCGCTGATGTACTTCGGCGACAAGGCGGGCGGCATCAGCGCCGTGTCGAACATCCCTGTCGTGGACCTGAGTGACGACGAGTTCGCCAGCCTGACCGAGATCGAGGAGCTCACCCCCTCCGACATCACCAGCGCCGTCGCCACCATCACCGTGGCCCGCCGCGGCCTCGAGCGCGACCTGGGCGACTTCGCCGCGGCGCTGGACGGTACCGGAGCCCTGGACGAGATCGCGCTGGCCGACGGCATGATCGTAGGCGCCAACCTGACCAGCCTGAATTTGCTGGTCACCATGGGCATCACCGCCACAACCGTCGCGGGCGCGTCCGGCGCCACCATGACCCACGCCACGATCCGCAGCGCCAAGCAGAGCCTCCGCAGCGCCAGCGTCCAGGGTCCCTACATCTGCATCCTCGGCCAGAAGCAGTACAACGAGTGGGAGACCGACTTCGAGGCGCTCGGCGGCGCCATCCAGATGAAGACGGATCAGGCCCGCGAGATGGCCCGCCTGACCGGCAGCTCCTACCAGGGCACCTGGGACAACATCGACTTCTTCACCACCTCCAAGGTCGTCACCGACGGCACCGACCTGAACGGCTGCATGTTCGGCCGCGGCTTCGCTGGCTGGCAGTCCCTCCGCACCAAGCCCGCCCTCGGCCGGCTGACCCTGATGGACGCCGGATGGGTCGTGGTCGAGGTCGATCGCCAGGGCAAGAAGGCCCTCAGCGGGCTGGTCGGAAACATGTACATCGGCTGGGGCAAGATCCAGGATTCCGGCGGCGTGCGCCTCCGCTCCGTGGACTAGCCCGACCCACCACCCGAGACCTGAGGAGGCCTCCGAATGGCAGTTCCCACCCTGAGCACCACGCGAGTCGGCCCGCGGCGCCAGCGCGCCAAGCGGTCCAACGCCATCAAGCACGTACCCACCAAGGACTTCGTGTACCTGGTGTCTCCATCCGAGATCGACATGGTGGCCGGCGAGGCCCTGCCACGCCTGATCCAGTTCCCGATCGACGGCGGCGTGATGGGTGTTCCTGGCAGCGAAGACGGTGACTTCCGCTGGAGAGCCGCGGTGGCTTCCGAGTGCGAGCGCTACGGCCGAATCCTGGTTGACCCCAAAGCTCAGGGCCTGACCGTCACCGCGTGGGGCGAGACCATCGAGCCCGACGAAGACGACGACCCGAACGATCCGCGCAGCTGGTACGTGGCCCGCTTCCGTGGCCACAAGGGCACCATCCACATGTCGCCATGGTGCAAGCCGCGCCACGTCGGATCCATTGTGGTCTGGGACAAGGATCCAGCCGGGAAGGTGGACTTCCAGCGCCAGATCCGCGACAAGGTGCTCGGCGGCATCGACGGAGAGGTCGAGCAGATCGTCCGCATGCACGCCGAGAACCTGGCGATCCAGACCGAAGCGGAAGCCAAGCACCGGCCGATCCAGGCCCGGAACGCCGAGGTTACCCGCGCCGCAGTGACGCCGCCCAAACCAGAACCGAAACCCAGGGCCAAGCGCGCACCAGCCAAGAAGAGGGCGCCCGCCAAGGCCAAGACCGACACGAACACCCAGGGGGCCGGCAAGGCAGACGACTAGCCCGCCAGCTCCCGGATCCTCGCCCGTGAGGGCATCGGAGATTTTCGATGAGGCCGTATCAGAACATCACGCGCAACGCGCATCGCGCCCTTGGCATGCTCCTCAAGACGGCGATCGACTCCGAACTAGGAGACGAGATCGCGCACCTCGGCGGAACCGGCGTCCCGACGAGCGGCACCTACGGCGACCAGACCCTCGAGACCGGCCAGGTTGGCTTCTTCTGGCGCCAGGACGCGCCCAGCCTGGACGAGATGATCTATGTCACCTTCGACGGTGGCACCACGATCCAGCCCTTCGCTCCGACCGGCGACCCCGAAGAGGTCAGCAACAACAGCGGCGGTCCCTACGCGGCCGGCGATCAGGTCTACATGCCGACATGGGACGCCACCGCTGGCGTCCGCGAGGCAGTGCTCGCCGACAGCGACGACCCAGCCAAGCAGGCGACCCACGTCATCACCGAGACGATCGCCGATGGCGCCACCGGCATCGCGCAGAAGCACTGGATCCAGCGCGCGGTGAATACCAGCGGCTACAGCGCAGCCGACGTGCTGCTGTACCTGACCACGACCGCGACGACCACGAACACCTCCAGCGAGACCATCCCCACCGCGAAGACCGACTTCGGGCAAGAGATCGGCCTGGTGGCCGTGAAGGACGCCGCGGCCGGCATCATCGTCTGGTACCCCGGCGCCGCCCTGATCAACAAGCATGGCAACGCCAGCTTGCAGGCCGACGTCATCAGCGCCGACGCCACCGGCCGAGCCCTGCTCGAAGACGACCTGTTCGACGCCGCCACGCTGGCCGCCAAGGTGGTCCTCCCAGAGGGCAACATGCTGGTGGGCAACGCCACAGACGGCGCGGTAGCCTTCGACGCGTCCGCCGCCGACGTGGTCCCCAGCGGCAACGGCACGACCCCGGTAGCCATGGCCCTCCCCACCCAGGGGATCGTCTGCAAGACCGCCCTCAACACCGCCGCGGGCCGAACCCTGACCAACGCCACCAACGGCGGCACCGCCATCACCAACGGCGACGGCGTGTCCGGCAATCCAACCACCGCCGTGGACCTCAACGACCTCGCAGCCGCAGCCGTGGACGTGGCCAATGACTCCCTGGCCATCATCGACGCCACCGACTCCGGCAGCAAGCAGGAAAGCCTGGCCGACCTGGCGACCGCGCAGAGCGGAAACGGCCTTGGCGCTGCCGCTGGCGTCCAGTCCGTGACACCCGACGTCACCACGGGCGGCACCGTGATCCCCGTTGACGTGGGCGCCAACGGCGTGGGCCTCGACGTGCAGGACATCGCCCCAGCGGTGGCCGCTGCAGTGGTTGACCCCACGGCTGATACCGTGCTCATCGGTGACGCTGACGCCGCTGGTGTGACCGCCCAGGAGAGCGTTGACGACCTGGTGACCGCGCTGGCTGGCGCCGGGCTCCGGAACGTAGCCAGCCTGTTCGCCTTCGATCCCACGTACTCCCCCACCTTCGCCACCATGACCCTGACCGGGGATCTGCTGGTGCAGGGCTCCAGCGTGATCGGCGACTTCGAGCACTTCGACGTTGACGCCAACTACATGGTGCAGAACACCGGGTACACCACCGCCGTAGCCGTCACTGGCGGCCGTGTGGTCAACTACCTGCCGACCGCCACCGCGGACGACACGGTAGGCGCTGGCGTGTTCGTGGCCGGTATCGCCGCGACCTCCGATCCCACGATCACCACCCAGGGCGCCGCCACCTTCGCGGCCTCCGACATCGTTATGATCGACGGCGCCGAGGACATCGACAACAACGGCATTTTCGAGGTCGTGAGCCACGCCGCGAACCTGCTCACCCTGCGCTCCACCGCGAACGGCGTCACCAACCGGATCGAGGCCTTCACGCTCGACCAGATCACCGCCAACGGCGGCGACGTGGGCGCGACCATCACCAAGGTGACCGTCGCGGTCGATCGCGCTGGCACGGACGGCCGCTTCGAGGCTGCTGCGGGCGACGCAACCGGCCTGGTGTTCTCGGACTACCAGCTGGCGAGCGACATCGGAACCACGCTCCAGGCCTGGGATGCCATGCTTGACGCGCTGGCTGGACTCACCAGCGCCGCGGGCGAGATGCTGGTCTTCACCGGGGTCAACACCACCGCCGTGCTCGACGTTGGCGGCGGCGCTGCCTACAGCATCCCCTACCGCTCAGGAG
>Ga0233430_1003331_pt1 | contig 16450 bp, 13 predicted proteins | sample SI_118_April2016_2_FD_179883 | JGI IMG/M metagenome (GOLD analysis project Ga0233430, IMG submission 179883) | Seawater microbial communities from Saanich Inlet, British Columbia, Canada - SI_118_April2016_150_MG | ecosystem: Environmental > Aquatic > Marine > Inlet | place: Canada: British... | reverse complement strand
AGGGGGCTTTTTTATTTTGTCTATTTTTACAGGAATCTTAAATTTGTTGTCATGGCAAGTGCAAGCAAAGATGGAGAACTGGCTGCACAGGGCGCAAAAAGATTTGGCTGGATTCCAGTAAGAGGTTCCTCCAGCCGTCGAGGGTCAAAGGCACTTTTAGAAATGCAGGAGCTATTCGAAAATGGACATAGCGGTGGAATAGTGGTTGATGCGCCGACAGGGCCTACCTATATATCTAAAATTGGTATCATTGTTCTTGCTAAAAGAACCGGGCTTCCACTGGTTCCGGTTATATGGAATGTGGATCGTTGCTGGCGTCTGAAGAGCTGGGACAGATCGATTATTCCCAAGCCATTTTCAAAAATTATATTTATTTATGGTGATCGTTTCCTGCGTGTCCCCTTTGACGCTTCCAGGGAAGAATGTGAGAATTATAGAAAAGAGCTTGATGATGTGCTACACGGGATGATGTATCAGGCAGATCATTTTTTTAATTTTCCCGAAATAAATGATCCCCGCATGATAAAGGTTCCCGTGCCTATTCCCACTTTAGGGAACACAGAGTTTCCGGTTAGGCACTAACTAATTAAAAAACAACCATAAAATGAATTATCTCCAGAATAATTGGATTTATAAAAACCCAAAAATTTCTTGTCATTACATGAGTAATTGTTATCTTATAAAAACAATCTACTGGTTTGTTATTATTGTTTAGGTATTTTCTATTTTGAGAGGAAGAATTAATGCAATTTTTAAAAAAAAAGACATTGACTGGTCTGGCAAGAACCTGTGGCTGAGCGGCAAAAATTAGTCCGACGGATCTGTCGGATGCGCTAAAGGGCATTATGCCATCATCTGACCCAAATCTTTTAGTGGGTATTGAAACTGCTGATGATGCAGCAGTCTATAAATTGACCAATGGGTTGGCAATGATTAATACTGTTGATTTTATTACGCCGCCGGTTGATGACCCATATTGGTTCGGCCAGATCTCGGCTGCAAATTCTATTTCAGATATATACTCAATGGGAGGCAAACCGCTCACAGCTTTGAATTTGGTCATGTTTCCTTCCAAGCTTCTTGATATGGGTATATTGCATGATATTTTGCAAGGTGGACATGACAAGGTAGTTGAGGCGGGTGCCTGTCTTGTTGGAGGCCATTCAGTTGATGATGAAGAACCAAAATATGGGCTCTGTGTTAATGGCATTGTTGATCCTAAGCGGGTGATCACCAATGCGGGTTCAAAACCAAACGACGCTCTGGTCCTTACAAAACCTCTTGGTTCAGGCGTCTTATTTAATGCTGTGCGTTCAGGAAAATTACCATTTAAAAACCTTGAACAGGATATATTACCTGTGCTTGCATCCTTAAATAACATAGCCATAACCACAGCTCTTAAGTTTGATTTACATGCATGCACCGATATTACAGGATTTGGCATTCTTGGCCATCTACTTGAGATATCCCTTGGGTGCGATGCCAGGGTGGTGGTGGATTTCAATGCCCTGCCATTCTATCCTTATGCCTTGGAAATGTATAATAAAGGCGAGACAACCGGAAGCAACAAGGGTAATCGCCAAATGGTTAACACTCACAGCTTTGATATACAAGCCTCTTTGTCAAAAGCCGAAGAAGAGTTGCTGTTTGATCCCCAGACCTCGGGAGGTTTGTTGTTATCTGTACCAGACTCTCAATGCGTTGACCTTATTAATGCTTTGAAAACTGCTGGCATTACGGTTGCTGAAAAGATCGGATATGTGGTTGCTGAACCTGTGGGGATTACCGTTATATAAACCCTAACGTTGCATAAAAATTTTGTTATAGGAGGGTTAAGCCTTATAACCTGGTTTTTGTCCGGTTTACTGGGTATCGTCTTTTATGCGTCCTCCTGTAGGATATTCAAACCTGACCCATTGTTGGTTTTGGTAAAATTAATAGTAGATCCTTCAGCAAATTCTCCTTTTAGGATAGACATGGACAAAGGATTTTCAAGCTCCTGCTGAATAACCCTTTTTAAAGGGCGTGCACCAAAAGTGGGATCATATCCTTTTTGGGCCAGGTATTCCATTGCCCTTTCATCCAGATGAATCGTAAGATTGCGGGATTTAAGCCGTTGATTGAGTTTTTCGATCTGGATTGTGGCAATCTGTTTAATATTTTCCATTGTTAACGCATGGAAAGTAATTATTTCATCAATCCTATTTAAAAATTCCGGTCTGAAAACCTCTTTTAATGCATGGGCTATTTTCTGCTGAATATTCGGTTCATCAAGTCTATCCGTTCCAATTTCCTGTAGGAATCGTGACCCCACATTGGATGTCATAATAATGATGGTATTTCTAAAATCCACGGTACGACCATGTCCGTCTGTCATCCTGCCATCATCTAAAACCTGCAAAAGAACATTAAAAACGTCCTGATGAGCTTTTTCAATCTCGTCGAAAAGGATTACTGAATAAGGGCGTCTTCTTATGGCCTCTGTTAAAAATCCTCCTTCATCATACCCTACATATCCCGGGGGGGCTCCAATGAGCCTTGCCACAGAGTGCTTTTCCATATATTCGGACATATCCACCCGTATCATGGCCTGATCACTGTCAAAGATGAATTGGGCAAGGGATTTTGCAAGTTCTGTTTTTCCAACTCCCGTGGGGCCCATGAAAATAAAGGTGCCGATGGGACGGTCTTCGGGTTGAAGTCCTGATCTGGCTCGCCTTACTGCATTGGATACAGCATCAATGGCTTTTTGCTGGCCAATGACCTTTTTTTTAATTTGATCCTCCATATGGATCAATTTTTCCTGCTCGCCTTCCAACATTTTCGACACTGGAATTCCTGTCCAGATAGAAACTACCTCTGCTACATCAGACTCTTCCACATCTTCTTTGAGCATTCTTTTGTCCTGCTGGAAGTCTTTGAGAACCTGTTTTTTGGCTTCAAGATCCCTTTGCAATTGTTGAATAGTGCCGTATCTGATCTGGGCTACTTTTTCAAGGTCTCCATTACGCTCCGCCACATGGGCCTGGGTCTGGAACTTGTCAATATCCTCCCTGATGCTGCTGATCTGTTGAATCAATTGTTTTTCACTGTCCCAGTGAAGTTTTAAAGGGGCAACTTCCTCTTTCATGACAGAGATATCCATTTCAAGTTTTTCAAGCCTTTGTACGGACGCCTTGTCTTTTTCCCTAAGCAGCGCCTGCCGTTCAATCTGGGCCTGAATAATTTTTCTTTGTATCTCATCTATGGCCCTTGGCATGGAGTCAATTTCTATTCTCAGCCGGGAAGCACATTCGTCAATCAGATCCACTGCTTTGTCCGGCAAAAACCGATCGGCAATATACCGGTTGGACAGGGTGGCCGCGGCAACTAATGCCGAATCTTTTATTCGTATCCCGTGATGAACCTCATATTTCTCTTTTAACCCTCTTAAAATGGAAATCGTATCTTCCACCGTGGGCTCCTTTGCAAAAACCGGCTGAAACCGCCGTTCAAGGGCCGCGTCCTTTTCAATATACTTTCGGTACTCATTCAGAGTGGTGGCACCAACACATCTTAAGGTTCCCCTGGCAAGCGCGGGTTTCAACATGTTGGAAGCATCCACAGACCCTTCGGCTGCACCGGCCCCGACAACGGTATGCAACTCATCTATAAACAATACCACTTCACCTTCTGCCGCTTCCACTTCTTTTAATACGGCCTTGAGCCTTTCTTCAAACTCACCCCGAAACTTGGCCCCGGCAACCAATGCACCCATATCAAGCGAAATCATCCGCCTGTTTTTCAAGGTGTCTGATACATCCCCTTCAACAATTCTCTGGGCCAGGCCTTCTACAATGGCTGTTTTCCCAACGCCGGGTTCACCGATCAGTACGGGGTTGTTTTTTCGCCTTCTTGAAAGAACCTGCACAATCCGCCGGATTTCCTCATCCCTTCCTATGACCGGATCAAGCTTTCCCTCCCGGGCCAGCAGTGTTAAATCCCGCCCGAATTTTTCCAAAGCCTGATATTTTTCTTCTGGATTCTGGTCTGTCACCGTCTGGTTTCCCCGGATATCCTTTAACACCTTTAAAATTGCTTCTTTGATGACACCATTTTGTTTCAAAAGATTAAAGGCATCTCCTTTGATTGTGGCAAGGGATATGAGGATATGTTCAAGACTCACATATTGATCCTTCATTTTCTTGGCTTCTGAAAATGATAGATCCAAAACCTTATTACCATCTTGTGAGAGATAAATACTTGCTGAACCGGAAACTATTACAAGTTTTTCAATACAGGCCTGAATATCTTTTTTCAGGGAATCCACCTGGACACCGATCTTTTTTAATATTGACAGAACAATTCCCTTATCGTCTTCTACCATGACCTTTAAAAAATGGATCGGCTCAATGGCTTGGTTTCCATATTTTTTGGCCATATCATGTGCGGACTGAAAAAGTTCCTGTGATTTGATAGTTAATTTGTCTAACTTCATAGAACACCTCTGTTATTATCTTTTATATTTTATTACATAAAGTAATACAAAAAAATATTGCGTCAAGTTAGCTTTCCCTCTTTTTCTCGGCTTATCCAGGCTTATCTAAAAAGGTTACGTGGTTTTTCCATTGACAACTCCCACACTGTGGTATACTTTTAACTAAATTAATTTTTAATAACAAATAACTCTTTAATTTAAAGATAGGCAGGAATGGAAAGCAACACATTCAAGGACATCAGAGCAAGGCTGAACAAGACCCAAAAAGAGATAGCACAGCTTCTTGGCGTCTCTACCAAGGCAATTCACAGCTATGAACAAGGCTGGCGCAAAATACCCCATCATGTTGAACGACAATTACTATTCCTGCTTTCCAGGACAATCCTGACGAATAACAAAACTTCAGAAAAATGTTGGGATATCCAGAAATGCCCTGATAAAAAACTTAAAAAATGCCCGGCATGGGAATTTAATTCAGGCGAATTGTGCTGGTTCATTAATGGAACCAAATGCAATGGAGAAGCCCACAATTCGTGGGGGGACAAAATGGAAGAATGCAGAGCCTGCAAAGTTTTTAACAATTTTTTTGAAGAGGAAAAAGGAAGTTAACACCAATGGATGATTTTATTATACACAGCGTGTGCAAAACCGAAAGAAATAATGCTACGGATTATCGCAAACAATTACCTCATGCTATCAATACAATTCTTACATCAATGGATGATGAGCGGTGCTTTGCTCATATCGGGGATGAACCGATTCATTTTTCAACAAGCGTAAAAGAAATGATTGATAAATTCAGAGAGGTTCTTTTTCCCGGCTATTTTTCAAGTGAAAAAGTTGATGGTGCCAATCTTGTTTACAGCATGGGACAGGCTGTTTCTCAGCTGTATGATATCCTGTCGGAACAAATTATTCATGTACTGCGACATGACTGTTTGCGGTACGGGCAGGCATGCTCTGAATGTGAAAGCAGCGGCAATGGCGTCGCATTAAAGGTGATCCAGGCGATCCCCGGCCTTCGCGTATCTCTGGCTGAAGATGTAAAAGGTGCTTATGATGGAGACCCTGCAGCAAAAAGTCATGACGAGGTCATTTTCTCATACCCCGGACTATTTGCCATCACCGTTTACAGGATTGCCAACATTCTATACAATTTAAAAGTTCCCCAACTACCGAGGATAATGACGGAACACGCCCATAGCCTGACCGGAATTGATATCCACCCAGGTGCAAAAATAGGAGAAAGATTTGTCATTGATCACGGAACAGGTATTGTAGTGGGTGAGACCAGTGTTGTTGGCAATAATGTCAGAGTGTATCAGAATGTTACCATTGGTGCGCTGTCTCTTCCCCCAAATGCAGGAGCAAAGCTAAGAGGGGCCAAACGCCATCCCACCATTGAAGACGATGTTATTATATATTCCGGAGCCACCATCCTGGGAGGCGAAACCACCATTGGTAAAAGGTCTGTTGTTGGGGGAAATGTCTGGCTTACCCATTCCATTCCTGCGGACACCAAAGTATTTATGGAGTCCCCCGGCCTTATTTACAAGCACCAGGACAGTCAAAAGGAGCTAAACCATGAATATTAAACCTGATATAACTAAAGCCTGTGGTGATACACCGCTGGTATATTTGCAAACCGCCAGCAATGAAACTGGAGCAAATATATATGGAAAACCTGAATTTTTTAATCCTGCTTCCAGCGTAAAAGACCGGATCGGGCTCTCCATGATTGAAGATGCCCTTAAAACAGGAAAAATTGATTTGGAAACCACCATTGTAGAACCCACCAGCGGCAATACAGGTATTGCCCTTGCCTTTGTGGCCCGTGTAAAAGGGTTAAAACTGATTTTAACCATGCCGGAAACCATGAGCATTGAAAGAAGGCATCTATTAAAACATTTGGGTGCAACACTTGTTTTGACCGAAGGATCTAAAGGAATGAAAGGCGCTATTGAAGAGGCAAGAAAGATTGTTGAAGAAATGCCCAACGCTTTTATGCCGGACCAGTTTTCCAATCCTGCCAATCCCGAGATCCATAGAAAAACGACGGCACTGGAAATCTGGAATGATACAAATGGTAAAATTGATATCTTTGTAGCTGGCGTTGGAACCGGCGGGACGATTACCGGAGTATCAGAGGTGCTGAAACAAAAAAAATCTGAATTAAAATCCGTGGCTGTGGAGCCTGCTGCTTCACCTGTTATTTCCGGAGGAAACCCCGGCCCTCACAAAATCCAAGGTATTGGGGCAGGTTTTATCCCTGAAAACCTGAACGTGGATATTCTCGATGAAATTATTCTGGTCGAAAATGAGGAGGCCTTTCAAGGGGCAAAAGATCTTGCAAAATGCGAAGGCATTCTTTGCGGCATTTCATCGGGTGCGGCATTTCATGCAGCAAAAACCATTGGATCACGTCCAGAGAACAAAGGCAAAACCATAGTATTTATTATCCCGGACACCGGGGAAAGATATTTGAGTACGGATCTGTTTAAAACATCGTGAAACCCTCTTTCAGGCGCCTTTCAAATAATCTTTTACCGAGTCGGTTTAACCGTTTACTGCATGGGATTTTCTGTCCCTGTTCACAATATGGAATGATGAAAAAACTGTTTTTTTAAAAACCAACACCATTTGGGGGAAATGCCAGTATTGGCATTTCCCCCAAATAGCGATTTTCCCCTGAATTTTATTTCTCGCTGACCGGCTATCTCAACAATTCCAAGTGCCGCACATGGCCGGTCTTCTCCAACAAAATTTTATAATGAAATTAATAATCTATACGGATGGGCAATTAACCCCAATATATGATGCTGGATAAAAAAATATAGTTGACAATAGGCACACAAAGCAATACATATGTAATATGAAAATTATAGAATGGAATGATGAAAAAAATTTGTCTTTACAAAGAGAAAGAGGGGTTTGTTTTGAGGATGTTGTTGTTTGCTTACTCAAGAATAAAGTGTTTGATACAATACGACACCCGAATAAAGATAAATATCCAAATCAACGAATTTTTATAATCGACATAGAGGATTATGTTTACCTTGTTCCCTTTGTGGAAGATGAAAAAGGTATTTTTTTAAAAACTATTATCCCAAGTCGAAAAATGACAAAAAAATATTTGATTGGAGGGACAAAAAAATGAAGCTTTCAAAGGAAGAAAAAGAACTTTTGAAATCAGTTGAAGATGGAGAATGGGAAACCATACCTGATTTTAAAAGTGAACAAAAACGCTATCAAGCGATTGCAAAAAACAGCTTAAAAAAAGATCAGAGAATTAATATTCGGCTGGCAACAAAAGATTTGATGGGTATTCAAAAAAAAGCTATGCAAGAAGGATTGCCATATCAAACTTTGATTTCAAGTGTCCTGCATAGATATGTGACTGGGCAACTAAAGCCAATTGAAGCAGAATAAGGGATAGGTCTTGGAAAAAAAATAGGGACTGTTAATAGTCTTGACCTTGAAAGTCAGCATTTTTGGGATTTCTTTGAAGATATAGTCCACAGCGGAAAATCTTAAAGAAAGCATACCAGACAATGCTGTCATACTCTCTGTTTCAGCAATCAGGGATGCTGTTGCCGTATCATACACTACCGGTTTATTGCGTTCTACGCTTGAATCATGTATCTTTTGATAGTGAACTTGTCCGGAGGTTTGAATATTAACACCCTTGAAAAGGACTAATTAGCCATGGGCAAAAAGTGTCTAAAATTCGTTTCTATTTCTGAAGCCTTAGAAGAGCTCAAAAACACCCTGATGATGCAACCCGAAGTGCAAAAGCAAAAAGAGATTGGACTGATAATAGCAAGTTTTGAAGAGTTTGAGATCCGAAAAGACTTATTAAAGGTGCATCCATCGGATTTGATAGAAAGGCATGGGCTATGGATAGAATCAGATGATAACAAAAAATTCTATTACGGTATTGACCTGGTGGAATTTTTTTTGGATCTGCTGAATTCTAAACCGCCTGAAGCAATCGGAAAAGTATACTCAAAGGTTGAGTGGGTCAGCGCAAAAGTTGCAAAACACCAGAGAACCGGCGCAAATGGGCTTTTAATTAAAACTGAAATGGAAAAATTCAAATGCGGGCAATGCGGGCATTGCTGCCTTGATCTATCAGACGCCTATCAGACGTCCATTCCGGATTTTGATGTTATCCGCTGGGAATGCGAAAACCGATATGACATCTTGGAATGGGTGGATTCATTTGCAGGCTTGAATGATATATGGGTCAATCCGAAGACCGGCGAATCAGTGAACCGCTGCCCCTGGTTAAGAAAACTCCCAAAAAAGGATAAATACATCTGCAAAATTCACGAGACAAAACCAGAACATTGTCTAAATTTCCCAAAATCTAAACGGCACGCGTTAGAAAATGGTTGCAAAGGATTTCACACAAAATATGCATTTAACAATACCGGACTACCTGAATCTTAACTGTCGGGAGGCTATGCTTGATCACCAGCGATGTATAGGAAAAAGGAAGGACTGGTGAAAGTAGTTAACACCATTATTAGCAGACCTCTTGGCGACACATAATAGACAAAGTCCGCACTGTGAAATCTTAAAGATACCGAAGCAAATCTAAACAATTTTCAGTTGAAATCTGAATTCAAGATATGCAAGTTATTCTTGAACTTCTTGATCGGTAAAGCAAAATTAAATTCTGAAGTTGAACTGGCAAAAATGAAAAGTTGAATATTAAGGCATTTCAAAAGCGATAATTCAAGACCTGATCCCACTTCACAAATGACCACTGCATTCGATGCCATTCACATTGGATATACAAAATGGGTGTTGAGATCAAATATCCGAAAGGGTTCAATCAATCAACCTTGTTATAAAAAAAGATTTGTTAAAAATTATTCGAAAAAACTTTTTACTTATCCAAACAACCCTAATTTCCGACAGGCTTCTAAGAATGGCTTTTTTAAAAAATTGGTATCGGCAAGAGGATTCTTTTCTGCAGCCTGTTTTTGAAGGGCGAGCATCTGTTCAGGCGAGATGCCGACATTCAAGCCTTCTTCCATGATCTGGGTGTACCAGTATTTGCTGCCGTCTGTCTTGTGGGTACATTTATCTTTGTACCTTTGTTCTATACCGAATACATCCATCCAGGTGCGGACTTCTTCAGCAAAATTGTCTGAAGATATTTTCAGGGTGATATCCTCCGGTGAAAGGTTTTCTATATCTGTCTTTTCAATCTCCATTTCAATTTTTATTTCAGGGTCCTGTCCCATGTAGACATAAAATGCCTTTCTTCTTTGTTTAGTTGATTTGTCAAATATGGGATCATTCACCGTCTTGTATGAGCTGTTGCATTTATGGCACATAGGTGCCAGATTTTGAAAATTAATGGAATTAAACGGATATACACTTTTGGGGACATAATGATCATAGGCTTCCCGTTTGGCGCTGTGACTCCCTTCCACATCAGTCAGCCCGCAAAACGGGCATTTCCCGGTCTGATTGACCTTCATAAATTCATTGTAATGATCTTCTATATTTCCAATTCTGGATGATAATGTCTTAAGGGATAAGAAATCGTTATTATAAAGGTTCTCACAAAAAGATTTTAACAATATTGTTAAATTCCTATTTATTTTTTTTAGTTCTTTATACTGTAGCGGAATGGATTCGTTGTGGTTTGCGCACAGTTTTTTTATATCATTATTGGCACAATACTGTTGTCTTAACTGTGCTATCCGAGCCGATTCAAGTGAGCTGAAAGCATTATAAATCTCCTGAATTTTTGACACAAAAAAATCACCCCACTGTGTTTCCTTGGAATGAAATTCTATGATGATCTCTTTTAATTCAGGTTCAGGGTCAAACAGGCTGATATCATATTCGCGCGAAGGGGCGTTACACCAGAGTTCAAAAAAGATGAAGTCAATATATCCCTGCATCTTTTCCATGTCATGTTCGATATATGTATAAGGAAAAAGCACTATTCTTTTTCCATACCGGCCAGAATTTTATTGATGGAAACCAGCTTTTCAACCGAATCTCCCAGAAGTTTATTGGTTTCATAAATGATTTGATTTCCATCTTCGCCCTGCTCAAAGCGCTGCTTTAATTCATTTAGTTTTTGTTCGGCATATCCGCCAATGGTCTGGGTTTTCCCAAATGCTTCCATGGTAATTTTATTGATGGATGCACCAAGTGTATTGAATTCGGGCCTGGATACCGTCACCTGATTTTTTTCAGGATCATTTGTGAACATCAGCACATACTCTTTCTTGCTGTCTGAAACCAGAAACGGGGTATGGGTGGTAATAAGCGTTTCCCGCAGGGTATCGAAATTACCATTTTCAAAGGCTTTTCGCAGCCAGGAGATAAACCTGGCCCGCCATTCCGGATTAAAGTGGGTTTCCGGCTCGTCCAGAAGAAAAAGGCAGTTTTCATTTCTATACAGCAGACACAGGCCCATGGTATGCAAAAATTGGTGTTCTCCGTCAGACAGCGACCGGATATTGACCGGCAGTTTAACATTGGATTTTTTCAGCATAAAATCATTGATCCGAATAATTCGCTCATCCGATGTCAGGACCGGTATGGTGTCTTTTACATGAAGCGATGATGATTGATATAATTGCTTTTTTGAGTTTTCACTTGCGGGATAAAGGTTTAATGTGAAAAGCAACTGAAACGCTTTAAACAGATCAATGGCCGTTTGAAAATGAAATTGAAAGGCTGTTTTTGTCTCATCATTGACCCAGAAATCAAGGTAGAGACTTTCGGTTTCATCATCATAGAATTGGGCGGTTGCACAGTGTTTAAACCGTGAGATCAACCCTGGGATTTCATCTTGAAATTCACTGGCGAAGCCCGAAGAAAAGGCTGTTTTTGATATGGATTTATTCAGCAGTCGGGTCAATTCAACCTGAAGGATTTGCTTTTCTTCATCCCCCACAGCAATCTGGTTTAAATCCGATTCTGTTTTTACATCAATATAGTCTTTGATGATCATCTGAAAAGACTTTATTCTTACAATGCCCGGCTCCTGTTCAAAGGGATTGAATCGATCATTTTCAGGAATTAGAAAATTGCTCAGAACAATGGCTTCACTCAGTTCTCTATCCAGAAAAACCATTCTTCCCTCGGGAGAGAGGCTGTAATATTCATCCTTGATCAAAAAATCTTTGTACTCATCATAGTGGATGAACCGCATTTTAAAAAACGGCAGGCTTAAGATTTCATTATCCCCGGATGAATACCCCAGAATATAGGTTGGCAAAAAATCCTTGACCTCGGTCCGGCTTAACAAAACGTTTCCTTTTTGGTCAAATGCTTGGCGATTTTTCCAGAACACCCGGGGCTCTGCCTTAATTTCCTTGATAATTTTTACCCGTGCCAAATCTTTTAAAGGGTCGGGACTGAATGATCCGGGTACCGGGATGAAGTACTCCAGTTCAAAGGCATCAGGTGCGGATTTTTCCGCTTTAAACCCCTTTGAATTGGTGTCGGTATATTCAAAATTTTCCGGTTTATAGTTCAGATAGACACATTCGATATGATAAAAAATGGCAGCCAAGGCTTCCAGGATATTGCTTTTCCCACTGCCGTTGGGACCGGTCAGAATATAGGGGTTAAATTCATCAGCCTTATCAAAATCCCATTCCCCTAAGAAAAAAATTTCAAATCCGCTTTGAAGACTTCGAAATCCTTTGGGATCATTTATTTTAAGCCGGATCAGTTTCATGAATTCACAGAGAGCACCACCTGTTTTTTGTCCATATCAAAGGTCTGGGACAAGATTGGTTTTTTCCCCTCAAGCAGCTTAAACACATGGGTTCTCAGTTCAGTGTATTCGGGCATTGACTTAAAAGATTCATCCGCCAGCATCGACATCAGGTGTTCAAAGGTGAACGGCTTTTTTAATCTGGATCTTATCAATTCCTTAAGGGCTTTCTGGGTATAATGGGGTGATTTTCGTACTACTTCTACAGTAACAGAATCCGTTAAATTTATACGATTTTGAAGTACAAGCTTTTTTGCAATAAAAATTTTGCTTAAATCCAGTTCGCCTTTGAATGCCTTTTGACTCAATGATCCGTAGAGATTTTCTAATTCTGTAAGGCTTTGATTGTATCTGGTTTTGATGGATTCAGTCATTTTAAAAATCTTGAAAAATTTTGTTTGCACTAAAATTGGTGGCTTGGTCACAACAAAGGAATTGACATCTTGTTGATTTATGCTTGATTGATTTACTGCATTTTTCGCTTTTCGCCTTATTTGATATTTGATAAATGGCAATTTAAATAAAAATAATAGATAGATAGAATTTAATTTGTCTTTTTGTAATTTAAATTTCATCATATTCGATTCGTATATAATTTCCTCGTTTATTTTTGGAATTATTCCAATTTTTCCGAGATGATCTATACTGTTCACTCTATTTATTAAAATATCACCTTCGTCAACTTTATATTTATTTTTTTCTTGTTCTGTAACTTTAACTAATTTGAGACTATCAATATCGTCAACAACACTATTGTTGAAAGAATCTATTCTAATGATTTTTACTCCTGTTCCATATTTAGACTGTGGCTTATAAAGTCCATTTTGAGGAGTATTTAACATACAGTTTTTTAACTTATCTATATCCCATTTTTTTTCATTTCTGGCAGGGTCTCCAAACATCTCCAAAAAAGTACTTTTCAAAAATTCATCCAGAAGCTGGATACTCTCTTTTCGTTTGGCTATCAATTCTTCAACACGGGAAAGGAGTGTGGCGATACGAATTTGGTCGTCATAGTTGTCCGGGATGGGGACAATCATGTTGTCCAGGTGCTGGTTTTTCAAATTATTTATATTTGCACCCTGAACTAATTTTTCAATAGTTGTTCTGTAATATGGTGTTCTAAAAAAATGTTTAAGATATTTGCTATTAATTGCTTTTGAGGGTCGGACTAGTTTACAAAATGCTCCGAAAGATCCTTTATAATTTTCTTCAAAATGTATATTCTTGCCAATGATTTTTTTACTACCGCTTGAAGCAGCAAGAACGAGATCTCCTTTTTGTATATATTGCTCATCTTTAATATTCTTTTTATGAATATAGATTAAATTGTTATCATCAAACCCATTTTCCGTAATATTATTTGCTTTAATCACTGGAAGGTAATCCTCGATTTCTTCTGTAGAAATTTGTTTCGGCTTATATGAGATCCCGCGGATTTGCTTTATGTGTTTGCCAAGTTTTTCTAACTTCATTTCAGCAGTCCTTCAAGTTCCAAAAGCTCCTGAACAATACCACCCTTAAACTTACTTAACTGGTCTTTTTCGGTATCAGTACCAACTTCTATTGCAATCAGCTTTTTCAAAATAATATCGGATTTTTCATATTTAATCTCTTCAAACACATCATCTTTATATCGGGACAGGCTTAAGTCATACCCTTCTTTTACAATCTCTTTTTTGGGCACGAAAAAGCAGTTTCCTTTTCGGTTGGACTGCTTTTCAGGATCACGGGATTTAAATTTTTCTGCGATGTCCTGAAGATCGCCATACCCGTTTGATTTGATTCTTTTGTCATCCAGGGAATAGCCATCGCTTTTCATATCGTAAAACCAGACATTTCGGGTTTCACCGCCCTTGGTAAAAACAAGGATCGCAGTTGCCACCCCGGCATAAGGTTTGAATATACCGCTGGGCATGGCGATCACAGCCTTGAGTTCGGATTTCTCAATGAGTATTTTCCGGGCTGCGACAAAGGCTTTGGCAGAGCCGAACAGCACACCCTGGGGAACAATGACACCGGCTGTGCCGCCCATTTTCAACATGTTGAATATAAATTCCACAAAGAGCAGCTCTGTTTTGGTGGTGGAAAGTTTCAGGGATTCATTGATATCCCCTTTGTTGATACTGCCGGTAAACGGCGGGTTCGCCATGACAACATCATAGAGGTTTTCTTCATCAAAATCTTTGCCCAAGGTATCTTTATAATCTACATCCGGGGTGTCTATGCCGTGCATCATCAGGTTCATCAGCCCCAGGCGAACCATGGTGACATCAATATCATACCCTTTGAGGCAGGATTCCAGGATTCTTTTGGTTTTTTCATTGAGCAGGGCAGGCCTGGAATTACGCTTGAATCCGTCTTCATCCGGCAGCAGATTGTCCTTGTTTTTATCCAATTGGGTAATCATGTATTGATAGGCCCCTAAAAGGAAGCCGGACGTGCCGCAGGCTGGATCGCAAACCCTGTGACCCAGCTTTGGGGCGGCCAATTCGGAAATCAATTTGATGATATGGCGGGGTGTTCTGAACTGGCCGTTCTTGCCTGCCTGGGCAATCTCGGACAAGAGCATTTCATAGACATCCCCCTGGATGTCCTGGAACACCTGGCCGCCTTTTTGGGCATCGGCATCTTTATCGATCTCCTTAAAGATCTCCTCAATAATCTCGATGGCTTCCGTCAAAAGAGAGGGCTTGGGAATAATGAACACCGCGTTTTTCATATGCGCGGTAAAGGGCGCTTCCCCGCCATTGAGTTCTTTTAAAAACGGAAAAACCCGAAGCTAGACATGGACAAGCTTTTTTTCGCCTTTCATATGTTTGAAATGGCTCCATCGAAGCGTTTCTTTTTCAATGGCATGCTTGTTTTCTTCCTGGATTTCCTTTTTTGTTTTCTTTTCTTTATTCTGACGAAATTCCAGGGGTATCCATTTGCCTTCAAATTTGGATGTATAGAGTTCACCCGTAAACGTTGCATTGGCTATGTTTTGCTGATCCAGATCATCCATCCGTTTCATGAACAAGAGATAGGTGATCTGTTCAATAGCGGTTAACGGATTGGAAATGCCCCCGGCCCAGAATTTATTCCAGAGCTGGTCAATTAAACTTTTCAGTGCTGAATTGCTTTGCAGCATGATTTATCCTTTTATGTTATATCCGCCTGTTTTTTTGCTGCCCAGTCGTTCAATCAGCCCTTTTTCAGTAAGAATTTTGATCTGGTTTTCAAGGGTTTTAACAGGTCGGTTGTCAAGCAGGGTGGATGCTTGTCTGGTTTGAATTCCGGGATTTTTTAAAATCACATTGAGCAGGGATTTTAATCCCTCATTTAATCCCTCATTTAATCCCTCATCCATTCGGGCAGGGGCACTTTTTTTCTTAAGCGTGACCCTTCGGTCAAAACTTGCTGTGACAAAGGTGGTGAACTCAAAATCAATGGGTTTGTGCCCGGTTTCCTTCATTAAATTCTGCATGCGCCGGATACCGGTCCCCATTTTTTCAATATAGCCGATTCGATGAAATAATCCCGCAATTTTAGGGTTTCTCAAAAGACTTTTTTTGCCGAAGTCTTTTTTTAAAAGGCCTTTCACCAGGCTGCCCGGACTTGTGATATCAATCCTATCATCAAAGATCTCCACCATGACACTGGCCCCTTTTTCAAAATAGTAGCGATGGCAGACCGCATTGATCACGGCTTCTCTTAATGCTTCCAGCGGCACCTGGGGGACTTCAATTCTTTGCGGAGAGCCGTCAAACTCATACCGGACAGGGATGTGCTGCCGTAAAAACAGCATGGCATTATCCACATTTGAGACAATGTCTTTATTGAAATCTTTCCTGTCCAGAACATCTACCTTTTCAAGTCCTTTATATAGAGCACAGGTAATACCGGCATGGGGATAGAACCGGTCCAGGTTTTTTGCAAAAAAGAGGATGCCGGTATTGTTGAAGATGAGACTACCTTCCTGCTTTTCTGCTACACCCAGATTCAAAAGGATGGCCCGGGTGTCCAGAACTTTTGAAATGCCTGACAGCTCAAGGAAATGGTCTAATTTATCCGGGTCGAAATCCGTTTCACCATCAAAGGTCAAATTCATTAGCTCTTCAAACCGGATTTGGCCTTCTGACTGGAAAAAGTCAATGATCTGGTTCCGGTTCATCTTCTGGGCATTGGGACCAACCCGGGTATAAAAACCGGAACTGCAGCTATAGGGCTTA
>Ga0233430_1003329_pt1 | contig 16454 bp, 10 predicted proteins | sample SI_118_April2016_2_FD_179883 | JGI IMG/M metagenome (GOLD analysis project Ga0233430, IMG submission 179883) | Seawater microbial communities from Saanich Inlet, British Columbia, Canada - SI_118_April2016_150_MG | ecosystem: Environmental > Aquatic > Marine > Inlet | place: Canada: British... | reverse complement strand
TGGCAATCCCATTTTGAGTTTAGTCATGATGGAGACCGGTTCATGAATTTTTGACTGGATCCTAATCTTTAAACGGATATAGGGAATAGCGGTACTAAAATAAAGAAAATTGATAAACCACAACATTAAAGAGGAATCGCTTATCGTCCCAGTATTAATTATAAATACGGCAGGTGCGGTTAGGGTCAGTCCGGCAATACCAGTCATTTGGCCCATTGCAGTCATCCCCATTTTTAATTTCACTAATAATAGATGGAATCCTAAAATAACAATAGTAGCACCACCGATATATAGTAACTCAAGAGAGAAATGCTGATAAATAAGAAAACCACCCAAAATAATAAATGTTAAACTTGACATTATCGAGGCAGCGAGATAATTTTTGAATTGACTTGTTTTTCTTTTTTGCAGAGTCATAGTCACAGGATGATGGGTAGTAAATAGGGTGAGGGCGGTAAAAAATAAAAGTATTCCACCTGGTGTAAAGCCGCTAAACATCATTCCCATGATTAATGGGGTGATCCACATAGCCCATGCACCATGCGCTCGCGGGATAATATGTTTTAACTTAATATTTATTGGTAAATAGTTCATAATACTCATTATTTCCAGGGGGTAAATTTCCGCCTATGATACGATTGGATTCTATTAAAAAATCATTCAGGGACCAAGTAATTTTCGATGGTCTGTCTCTTCACATCAAATCTAGGGTACGTTTAGGAATCATTGGACCCAATGGATCTGGAAAAACAACCTTGTTCAATATTATCCGTGGTGAAGAAGGTGTGGATGATGGGAAGATTACTTTCCGCAAAGATGTATCCATTGGTTATGTGGCACAGGAAGTGGAAACGATGGAGGGCAAATCCGTACTGGAAGAAACATTATCCATATTTCCGCGGATTTCAAAAATTGAACATGAAATTGAAATCGCCACAGCTGAATTATCCGAATCCCCAAACGATTCCAAATTACTTCATCGATTGAGTAAGCTGCAGGATGAATATGAGAAAAATGACGGCTATTCACTTGAGAATCGCGGTAAGGTTATTTTATCCGGTTTGGGATTCCATCCTGAAAAATTCTCAGTCCATCTTGAAAAACTCAGTGGTGGTTGGAAAATGAGAGTTGCTTTGGCTAAAGTTCTCCTTCTTTCCCCTGATGTATTATTACTGGATGAACCGACCAATCACCTTGATCTTGAATCTCTAATCTGGCTGGAAAAATTTCTTATGGATTATGAGGGATCAGTACTGATCATCAGTCATGACAGATTTTTTCTGGATCGACTGGTAACACATTTAGCTGAGATAGAATTCCAGAAAATGGCTGTCTTTCATGGTAATTATACAGCTTATGAACTGGATAAAGTAAAAAAGCACGACATTCTTGTTCAGCAGGCAAAAACCCAAGCCAGAGAGATTGAGCAAACAAAAAGGTTTATTGAGCGCTTCCGATATAAGAAAAAACTGGCATCTCGGGTTCAGAGTAAAATAAAAGAATTGGATAGAATGAAGCGTATTGAAGTGCCAAGCGATACGAGAAAAAAAATGAAGTTTTCATTTCCGGCACCATCCCGCAGTGGTTTAAAAGTGATGGAATTAAAAAATATCCATCAGGCTTATGGTGATCTCATAGTTTATGAGAATCTAAACTTCCAACTGGAACGGGGAGATAAAATCGCTTTGGTTGGTCCAAATGGTGCCGGTAAATCCACTCTAATGAAATTACTTGCTGATGTGATTCCTCATAAGTCTGGCACAATTACAAAAGGTCATAATGTGGATAGGAATTATTATGCTCAACACCAATTGGATGTACTGGATCCCAAAAGTACAGTTTTGAAAACTGTTGAACCTATTGGCGAAGGACTTACCCATACTCAGTTGCGCTCATACCTGGGCACATTTCTTTTTTCGGGAGAAAATGTTGATAAGAAAGTTAGGGTGCTAAGCGGCGGTGAAAAATCAAGGCTGGTTCTGGCAAAACTATTATTAAAACCTGCCAATTTAATGCTGATGGATGAACCTACCAACCATTTGGATATTCCATCTCAAGATGTACTAATTGATGCCATGCAACAGTATTCAGGAACGATGGTTTGTATCAGTCATGACCGGCGCTTCTTAAATGCTGTCTGTAATAAAGTGACTGAAGTTGTTGATGGAAAGGTAAAGGAGTATCATGGTAATTATGATTATTATCTATGGAAAAAAGAGGAAGTAGAAAGACAACGCAGAGCAGCTGAGATTCAGAGAAATCCTGCAGAAATCTCAGTTGGACAAATATCATACGAAGAGCGTAAATCCCAAAAGCGGGCAGAAAGAAAACGAAAACGTCTAGTTGAGAAATATGAAAATCAAATTGTCACTTTTGAAGACAAAATTGAAGAGATCAGAAAAAAAATGGAAATACCTGAAATCAACAGCAATCCTACTAAACTTCAAGTATTAATGAAAGAAATGTCTGAGTTAAAGTACGAACTGAATGTAACCTATGATTTATGGGCAGAATCTCAAGAATCATAAATACAATCATCTCAACAATGTATCTATAGCCTTTTTCCATTTCTGAAGATTCAAATCTCTGTTAAACGAACTCATTTCAGGTTTGAATACGGTTTCAATTTTTATATTTTTCTTCAATTCATTGATTGATGACCAAAATCCCAAACCTAACCCGGCAAGATAACCTGCGCCTAAGGCAGTGGATTCAATTTGTTTTGGTCGTTTAATCGAAATATTAAGAATGTCAGACTGAAACTGCATAAGAAAATCATTCTTTACAGCTCCGCCATCCACAAGCATTGAACTAACAGGCGTGGATAAATGATCATTCACTGCAGCTACCAAATCGTTGACTTGAAAGGCAATACTTTCCAAGGCTGCTCTTATAAGGTGATTCCTATTTGTTCCACGATGCAATCCAAAGATTGCCCCCTTTATATCTGATCTCCAGTACGGAGCGCCAATGCCGGTAAAGGAGGGAATGATAACCACATCGCCGCAATCATCAACAGAATTTGCAATTGAGGCGGTTTCATCAGCATTTTTGATTAGATGTAATTCATCGCGAATCCATTGAATCACTGCCCCGCCGATAAAAACTGAACCTTCCAAAGCAAAAACTGGATGCCCCATGGCATCACAGGCAATTGTTGAGAGCAAACCTGCTGACGAAGAGACGAACGATTTTCCGCAATTAACAAGCAGAAAACATCCGGTTCCATAAGTGGTTTTTAAATCACCTGGCTCAACACCTAACTGCCCAAAAAGTGCCGCCTGCTGATCACCTGCGACGCCGTTTATGGGAATTGAGACATCAAATAAACCTGCCGTTGTCTGGCCAAAATTATCAGTGGAATTTCGGACCTCAGGAAGAATTTCAGAGGGGATGTCCATAATTCCAAGCAATTCCTCATCCCATTTTAGTTCATGAATATTATATATCATCGTTCGCGAAGCATTGGTGTGATCAGTAGCATGAACCTTGCCACCTGTGAGATTCCAAATAAGCCATGTATCAACAGTACCAAACATCAGATTTTCATGAGTTGAATTATTGTTAATGCCGTTGACATTATTTAAGAGCCAATGGATTTTGGGTCCGGAGAAATAACTGTCAATTACCAAACCCGTTTTATTTTTCACAATATTGGAGTAACCGATTGATTTGAGTTGATCACAGTATTCCATGGTACGGCGACATTGCCAAACGATGGCTTTGTGAATGGGCTTTCCAGTTTGTTTATCCCATAAGATAGTGGTTTCACGCTGGTTTGTAATACCCAAACCAGCAAATTCCCTGGCAGGATATCTGGCAAAGACAAGCCTGATAAGTTTCAATGTAGTTTGCCAGATTTCATCAGCATCATGCTCTACCCAGCCGGATTGCGGATAATACTGGGTGAATTCAGAATATTCACGATGACAGATTTGTCCTTGATAATCAATTACGACTATTGTAATTCCTGTGGTTCCTGCATCAATAGCAAGAATGTATTGATTATTCATTTGTTTGAGCCTCCAGTTACACATGTTTATTTGGCGAAAGAATGAATCTGCAGCATAAAATCAGAGCAAAATACCTTTTATTGCAATTATGAGATTAGTTAATTTTGCAAACATTGAATTAATATTTACCAGTAAAGTCATAAATTATTTTAAGATTAAAATGGTACGGTAAAATAGAAAGCTCCATTATTTATAAACTCGATTTAAATTCAAATAAATATAAAATTCCAAAAATGATCACAGGATGGATAATCTTTATCTGTATTCTTCCTTCAATCTTATATGTGTTTGGTATCAATTTGGGATATACTGGCAGTATACAGGAACTTCAGGAAATCCAAACGTATATTTCAAATCATCCCGGGGATATTCATACCGAATATACAAAATGGGAATTTATCCATACCACACTGGAATTGATTGCTTTCTGTACGGCAATTTTTACTGCCATCCTTGCCCTCATTTATTTTCGTATAACAAAAAATATCTTTATTCCAGTAATTAGTATTGTCTTATTATTTTCCGGATTTTTAGATTTTTTTCATATTCTTGTTGCTGAAAAGATAATTACAGGGGTAGTTGATAACCAGATATTTTTGCCACTGACATGGACAATAGGACGACTGATTTCTGCGATGATAATGGGGGTTGGATTTCTCATTATTAGCAACTTGTCCAAAAAGATTAAAAGTCTTAAGCTTGTAATTATCTCCGGTGTTTTCTTTGGGTTCCTGGCATATTTGATAATTCATTTCAGTGCCGTCAGCCCATATTTATCGAAAATGATTTTTAAGGATCTTTTCATTTCCCGGCCATTTGACATCGCACCTGTTATTGTATACCTGATTGTTGGTGGATTTGTTTATCGATACAATTCTCATAATATTCCCAGTTATTTCTCCACAGCCATTCTTGTCAGTATTATTCCGTATGTTATTGCCCAGATTCATATGGCTTTTGGGTCGACCCAATTGTATGACAGTCATCATAATATTGCTCATTTCTTGAAGATTATTGCCTATTTGATTCCATTGTTTGGATTGCTCACAGATTATGTATACACAAGTGAACATGAAAAAACTCAGACAAAAAAAGCTGAAGAAGCAAGGGGACTCATAAAGGAATCCCAGAATATTTTCAGCCATGAATTCAGGACCCCACTTACTATAATACTGGGAAATGTTCCATTATTGTCTGACCCGAATAATATGCCGGAACCGGAAGAAATAAATGATATTGCCAAGGATATTGAAAGTTCAGGAAGACATTTGCTAAATATTATTGATGATCTATTGGATATTGCAAAGATCGAAGCCGGGGAAATGCGCTTTTTCCCGCAGTTCATTTCAACACAAATATTGATCCAAAATATCCTTTCTGAACTGAAAGTTATAACCGATGATAAAAAACTCAAAATTGAGTCCAATGTTGAAAATATTAGAATATTTGCAGATCCAACCCATCTAAAACAAATTCTTTATAATTTATTGAGCAATGCGATAAAATTTACTGATAAGGGAAAAATTACTGTTAACGTTTATCAAGAGGAGAACATGGTATTCTTTGAGATTTTGGATTCGGGGCGTGGAATCCCAAAAATTGATCAGGAACTTGTTTTTGAAAAATTCAGACAGGTTGATAGTTCTTCTACAAGACAAGTGGAGGGGACAGGATTGGGTTTGGTTATTACAAAAAAACTTGTTGAACTTCATGGTGGAAAAATATCTTTGGAAAGTGAACTTGATAAAGGAAGTAAATTTAGGTTCATGATTCCAATTGAATTTCAGGAAAATGAAATATCCTGAGGATTATTAAAACCTAAAAGCGGAAAATTAACTCCGTTTGATTCAAAGACTCAAAATAAGAGAAAAAGCTATAAATGAAAGTAGATAAAGTCAAAGGAAACATACTTGTTGTTGAGGACAATCCAAAAACTCGAAAAATGATTCAAAGACATTTACTTCGGGAGGGATATGAAATCACAGAAGCTGAAAATGGGAAAACTGCAATTGAGCTGGTTGAACACAATCAGTACGATGTGATCCTATTGGATATTATGATGCCGGAAATGAGTGGCCTGGACGTGTGCCAGATCTTAAGAAGTAATCCCAGGAATGCGTCATTATATATCATCATGATTACAGCAGTAAAAGGTGGAGAAGAAAAAGTAAGGGGCCTTGATAGCGGTGCTGATGATTATCTTGAGAAACCATTTGATGTAAATGAAATGCTTGCACGAATCCGAGTTGGTTTACGGACTGTGAAAGCCAAACGGGATGCCATCATCGATAAACTCACTCAATTGTACAATCGTCATTTCTTTGATGCGTGCATCATTCAGGAAATGAATCGAACCCTCAGATACAACCGTCATTTATCTTTATTGATAATTGATCTTGATTTATTTAAAAGAGTAAATGATACCTATGGCCATGATGTAGGAGATTCAGTGTTAAGTGAAGCGGCAGCAATTATCAATAAAATGTGTCGGCAAAGTGATTATCCAGTACGTTGGGGTGGGGAGGAATTTGTTGTTCTCTTGCCTGAAACCAATAAAGAAGGTGCTTTCAGACTTGCAGAAAAGTTACGCGCTGAATTTGAAAAACATATATTTGATGTAGCTGGAAAAGTAACTGCAAGCATTGGGGTCGCCAGCATGGCAACTGAATATGTTGATTTGATTAAAGTGGCAGATAATGCCTTATATCATGCCAAATCAGAAGGTAGAAACAGAGTCGTCGTTTTTTAAACTCCCTTTGAAAAATCTACTAACCGATATTTACAAAATCTAGCATTGATTTATATTTCTCCATGAATTTTTTTCTAATATTTTGATGGGGTGAACCGGTAAGATGGGGATCTTTTTCCACAATAATTAATGCCAACTGACGTGCCTTGCGAATAATTGCACCATCCTCCTGAAAATTCACAATGAGTGATTTCCCATATCCTGACTGCTGAGTTCCAAAAAATTCGCCAGGACCTCTCATTTTTAAATCTTCTTCAGCGATTTCGAAACCATCATTGGTTTTTTCCATTATTCCCAGACGATGCAATCCTGCCTCCGTTTTTTTCCTCTGGACGAGAATACAATAACTCTGTTCAGTTCCTCTACCGATCCTGCCTCTGAGCTGATGTAGTTGGGCCAAACCAAATCGTTCAGCATTTTCTATCACCATAATTGAAGCATTTGGAATATCGATCCCAACTTCAATAACTGTGGTTGAGACAAGTATATTGGATTTGTTTTCAATAAAACCCTGCATCTGAATATCACGTTCATCACTTTTCATTTTTCCATGAATATAACCAACCTTCAATTTTGGGAAAATATCCTTGTGTAATTTCTTATATCCCGATGAAGCAGCCTCCAAATCCATTTTCTCTGATTCATCTATTAACGGATAAACCACAAAACATTGTCTTCCCTTTCCAACCTCTTTTCTAATAAAATCATAAACTTTTGGAAGTCGACCAGGAGTCACAACTTTTGTTTTGATGGGTTTCCTACCTTTTGGTAGTTCATCTATTACAGAGACATCCATATCTCCGTGATACGTAATGGCAAGGGTTCTTGGGATGGGTGTAGCTGTCATTGCCAGAACCTCAGGATGGTATCCTTTATCAATAAGGATCTTACGTTGGTCCACGCCAAACCGATGCTGTTCATCAACAATTATCAGGGCGAGATCCTTGAAAATGACATCTGACTGGATCAAGGCATGAGTCCCGATAATTAACTGGGCTGTCCCATTTTTTATATTTGAAAGTAAGGATGATCTTTCATCACCGGTTATGCCGCCCTTTAGAAGTACAATTTTGATGTTCACCAAATCACAATATTTCTGCAATCCAGTAAAATGCTGTTCCGCAAGGATTTCTGTAGGTGCCATTACAGCTACCTGGCTATTGTGCCCGATAATGATGGCTGCAGTTAACATTGCAACAATTGTTTTTCCTGAACCTACATCACCTTGCAGTAAGCGATTCATTTGAATAGGAGATTTCAAGTCATGATGAATTTCACGAAGTACTTTAATTTGAGCCTTTGTCAAAGTGAAGGGTAGGCGGTCATAAATCCTCTTGACATACTCACCTTTTTTGTCAAAAATCCTACCTGTGGCTTCCCGAAGCACACAGCGCCGCAGGGCCATAAGAATTTGGAAAAAAAAGTGCTCCTCAAATTTCAATCTGAACATAGCTGTTTTTATTTTTTCCAGAGATTCAGGTGAATGAATAGATTTAATTGCATCAGGAAGAGAAATAAGCTGTACACCACCCGTATTGAGTCCAACAAACGGATCTATAGGATATTCTTCAAGCTTGAGGAATATTGAGCGCAGCAACCGGCGAAACCCCCGACTATCGAACCCCATTGATTTTAATTCTGCTGTAGATGGATATTGAGCGATTATCTGATTAGTATTGATGGGATCCTCGCCGCTGTCCAAAAGATCAAAATCAGGATGTACCAGTTTTAATCCATTATAAAAATCTACCTTACCAAAAAAAGCGACCAAATCACCTTCGACAAATTTTTCTGTGATCCACGAAATACTATGAAACCAAACACAAGTCATGATTCCTGTGCCATCAGAAATGGTTACCTGGAATGAATTTCGTTTTCGATTCTTTTTAATACCCTTGGCGAGGACCTTGCCGATGATAACAGCCTCATCCCCGGCACGGACAGAATTGATTTTCATTATATGGGTTCTATCCAGAAATTTCCTGGGTATATAATAGAGTATGTCCTGGATGGTTTGCAGACCATGTTTTTTCAAAACAGCAGCCCGATGCGGCCCTACACCTTTGATATAGGTTAGATCTGACAGGTATGTCGTTTTAAAATAAGAGTTCTTATTATCCATTTTGATTAGCGGCAATAGTGAGTGGATATATTCATCTGCATTTATATAATCAATAAAACCGAGCGAAATCTATCAGCAGACTATTCCAAAAGGGAATTAAGATTATCTTTCAATTTATTTAGATTCTCAAGATAATTACTCAGTTTTACCTGCTCATGTTCAACAACATGTGGTGGAGCGCGTAATATAAAATTCTTGTTATTCAGCTTATTATTAGCTGCTTTTACACGCCCTTCAAGAGATTCTATTTGTGATTTCAAACGCTGGACTTCTTTATCAAGATCGATCAATCCCTCCAGAGGAATAAAGATTTCCATCTGATGTACCACTGCAGTCGCAGAATGATGGGGTTTCTCCAGGTTTGTCCCCGTTGTCTGTTTGTCGATTTTTGCTAATCTGCCAATATACTCCCGGTGACGATCGAGAATAAGACTTTGTTCTTTGCTGCATCGAATGAATAGAGAGGCCATTTTCCCGGGGGGTACATTTAAATGGGTTCTGACATTTCTTACCGATGAAATCAGGTCCATAATTATATTCATATGATTCTCAATTTCATCAAAGAAAAATGAGCTGTCGACCTGGGGCCAGGATGATGAAATAAGCAATGGCTGATTATCTTTTCTCAGATGAGACCAGATTTCTTCAGTAATGAATGGTGCGTATGGATGGAGAAGTTTTAAAATGGTCTTTAACACATGGAGGGTAACAACCTGCGCCGTATTCCGTAATTTTTGGTCATCGCCAAATAGCCTGACTTTTGAAAATTCGATATACCAATCACAAAAATCTCGACGTGTAAAATCGTAGACATTTTTTACAGCTTCATTCATCCGGTATTTATCATAGGCTTGATCTACTTGCTGAATGGCATGATTCAGCTTGGAGAGGATCCAGCGATCTGTTAGATCAAGATCTTCATTTGAAATACTTGAAAGATCGCCAGGTAGATCATCATCCAGATTCATAAATACAAACCTGGCAGAATTCCATAGTTTGTTCATGAAATTTCTACCGTGTTCAATCTGCTCTTCATTGAAGAGAATATCATTTCCCTGAGGGGCAATGATTAGAAGTCCAACTCTTAATGCATCTGCACCATATTCGGCTATAAGATCAAGTGGGTCAGGAGAGTTCCCAAGGGATTTACTCATTTTCCTTCCCTTTTGATCACGAATTATCCCGGTGAAATAAACATTTTCAAAAGGGATATCCTGCTTGAAATACAGGCCGGCCATGATCATTCGGGCCACCCAGAAGAAAATGATATCGGGACCGGTAACCAGATCAGATGTGGGGTAAAAGTTTTTCAGATCATCAGATTCATCAGGCCAGCCTAATGTTGCCAATGGCCATAACCATGAACTAAACCATGTGTCCAAAACATCCTCATCCTGGATCCAGCCTTCGCCTTCAGGTGCATTTAGACCACAATAAATTTCATCTTCCCGATACCAGACGGGAATGCGATGTCCCCACCATAATTGTCTTGATATGCACCAGTCACGGATATTTTCTAACCAATGATTATACGTTTTTTCCCATCGCTGTGGATGAAATTTTACTTTTCCTTCATTTACAACCTGCAGGGCTGGTTTTGCCAAGGGTTCCATCTTAACAAACCATTGCTTGGATAAATAGGGCTCGACAACAGCATGAGTACGCTCAGAGTGACCGACATTATTGACATAATCTTCTATTTTAACAAGTAACTCCAGATCCTTCAAATCATTGATAACAGCTTCTCGTGCTTCGTACCGATCTAAGTTACGATATTGCTCAGGGACTTTTTCGTTTAGGGTAGCATCGGGATTCATAATATTAACTATCTCAAGGCCATGCCTCTGCCCCATGTCATAGTCATTTGGATCATGGGCAGGAGTAACCTTTACGCAGCCGGTACCAAAATCCTTATCAACATAACTATCTGCAAAAATTGGGATTTCTCTATTTACTAAAGGAAGAATTACCGATTTACCAATAAGATGCTGATAGCGTATATCTTCAGGGTTCACAGCGATCCCAGTATCACCGAGCATTGTTTCAGGTCTGGTCGTGGCAACGATAACAGATGAATCTGAATCTTTGATTGGATATTTGAAATACCACAGTGAACTATTGGATTCTTCATATATCACTTCCTCATCAGAAAGTGCAGTCAGACCGACGGGATCCCAATTTATGATCCGCTCGCCTCGGTAAATCAATCCATCATCATAAAGACGAACAAATGATTCAAGAACCGATTTACTGTAATCATCATCCATGGTGAATTTTTCGCGAGTCCAATCACAGGAGCATCCAAGTTTTTTCAACTGTTTTATGATGATGCCGCCATAATTTTCAGTCCAATCCCAGGCATGACCAAGAAATGCATCCCGTCCAATTTCCCGTTTATTGATTTTTTGATCTTTTAGGGATTTTGTAACCTTTGCCTCGGTGGCGATGGAGGCATGATCGGTACCAGGCAGCCAGAGCGTATTTTTGTTCTGCATCCGGGCCCGCCGGACAAGTACATCCTGGACAGTGTTATTAAGCACATGGCCGATGGTAAGAATACCTGTCACATTTGGTGGAGGAATTGTAATAGTGAATGGGAGTTTATCTTGGTCCTTGTCCGGTTGAAAAGTACCTGCTTCATCCCATTGCTGGTACCATTTATCTTCAACCTGTGAAGGATCGTAAATTTTGTCTAAATTATTATCCGGCATATCTCTCCTGAACGATAACCTGTTTGGTAGAATAAACTGGGATTGTACCCAAAAAAAAGTACCTTAGTTTACAAGAGGTTCATAGGATTAAAAAAAGAGGATTTTTATATTATTTTCACTTCGGAGAATATGTACTACCTGGAACAATAATTAGAATTGATTAATGATATTTCATTTTTCACCCAAAAATAATATTTGGATTTATTATTTATAGTTTAATCAAAATGAATTAGAAAATCATCCTGCTTTTTCTGACAAATAATAATGCCACAGAAGCCGGGCAGCCAGTGAGCGCCATGGTTTCCATTTCTCAGCGATCAATTCAAGGTCGTTCTGGTTTGGCCTTTTTGGAAATTGTTTTAGCATGCAGTATGATGCTGCCAAGGCGATATCTCCTTTTGGCCAGATATCCTGTCTCAACAGAACCATCAATAAATAAATATCCGAAGTCCACCGGCCGATCCCTTTTATTTCAGTCAATATCGTTCCTATTTCCCTGTCGTTCAATTTCTGAAGACTTTCAAGGTTTAGCTTCCTATTCAAAATGGATTCTGCAAGTATCCGGCAGTACAAAGATTTTTGCCGGCTGAATCCAAATTTTTTCAACTCTTCATCATTATACAATAGAAAAGATGAAGGGGTAACCTCAATGGAAGCAGCTTTCAGTTTATTGAATGCGGCAGCTGCAGAGGCAAGTGAAACCTGCTGCTCCAGTATAATATGGACGAGTGTCGCAAAACCCGGTTGACGATTCCAAAGCGGTGGATAACCATATTTCACAACGATACATTTTAAATCAGGATCAACTTCGATAAGCTTATCTACCAATTCCGGCAGATTCTTATTGGTAATGTTAGGGTGCTCCAGTATCAATTCTCTAAATAACCGTCATTGATTGGTTGCAAAAGTTATTTAATCGATATCATTTTTGATGACAATATTTCATCATCAAACTGGAGACGGGCAAAATAGAGTCCTGCCGGCTGATCTGATGCATCCCAGAGAACTGAATGTCTTCCCGGTAATTTATTTTCATCAAGAATTATTTCTATCTGTTGACCATTTACATTAAAAATGCTAATCCTGATATGCTCTTGGTATGGGATTTGATAATTGATAATTGTCTCAGGATTAAATGGATTTGGATAGTTCTGATAGAGCTCAAACTCCAGGGGAATACTACTGCCATCATCTATTGATAAATCTGGTTCGATTTTTAAAAAGGCAGAAGAAAAACTTGAAAGGGATAATGGCGCATTCCAATCGGAAAACCCACCATTCTCATCCAGCGTAATAGCTCCAAGTTCCTCACCGCTAAATGGGTCAACTACTACATAATCACCTGGTGAGAATATTGATGAAGACAAGGAAACAGCTGGATCATTAATATCATGAATAAAAAAGTTATGAAAGGACATAATCATTCCTTCATCAGCGCTTCGCGCATAGGCCAGTAGGTGGAGATTATCAGAATTAAGATCATCATATTCGCCAATTTGCAATGGTAGGTTTTCATTCCTAAAATGGATCATAATTCGATAATGGTTCCAAATCGACTCTGGGTCCTCCTGTAATGTGGCTACATTAAAATCAACATAACCGTCATTAATTGGAAACCATGGATTTGCTAAGGAAAAGCCAGCATTTGTACCTGGAGACCACTGCATTGGTGTGCGATTGGTACCGTCATCATTTGAACCAATCATGCCCACTTCCTCTCCATAATAGAGGAATGGAACCCCGGGTAATGTCATCAAAACAGACACAGCCATTTTCATTTTCATGTTATTGGTAAAAAGGTCACCATACACTCGTTCCTGATCATGATTCGATAGAAAGGGTGCATATTGAAGCGTGGGATAGCTGTCAATAACCACCGCCATTTGATCCCTGATATAACTGGGCTGATTCTCGCGAATCCCATTAATTATACTGGAGGCAAGATCAAACTCAAAACATATATCCATACCATTGCCATCAGAATATTGCGATACAACACCGGTATTATCCCAAACTTCACCAACGGTTATAGCCAGTGGGTTCACATCCTTATAAAAAGTGCGGAATTCGTTGAGAACTTGAAAAGTCTCCGGTGTGTTTTCCAATTGCTGACCATCCTCTACCAGGTATTTAATTGCATCAAGCCTGAATCCATCTACATTCAAGGAATCCAGCCAAAATCTGGCAACATCAAACATTTCATCTTTTACATCTGGATTTGTGTAATTATTATCAGGCATGCCACCCCAGAAAAGTCCATAATAATAATCACCAAAGGAATAATGCCAAACGTATTGTCCCCATGGTCCTTGAATACCGGGATTTTCTTCTTCCCAGATATACCAATCGCGATAAGGAGAATTATTTATCTGTTCAGATGAAATGAAATTGGGGTGCTGATCTGAGCTGTGATTCATCACATAATCGATGATAACTTTGATACCGCGAGCGTGAGCACTATCGATAAAAGCGGAAAAAAGTTCGAGAGTGCCATAATCAGAATTAATACCGCGATAATCGGTAACATCATATCCGTGGGAAGAGGGTGAAGGTGAAACGGGCATGAGCCAGATACCGGTAATGCCAAGATCGGTGGTGGTCGCCGGATCGCCGTCATTCAGATAATCCAGTTTTTCTATTAGACCGCCTATATCACCGGTGCCGTCATCATCTGAGTCATAAAAACTGCGGACAAATATTTCATAAAAAATAGTATTATTCCACCAGTAGGGCGGATCCTGTGCCTGAGCGATATTTGCACTAAAGATGAGTGAAAAGGTGATTAATGCGAGAGAATATTTTTTCATGATAATGACCATTATCCTAAGTCCTTTTGAAATGCTTTATTCAACTAATATTTTCCCAGCTTTTTAATAATCCATCCATGAAAGGTATTCCTTTATGAAACTATTTATCCGGTCTGAATCCAGTATCTCTGGATAATTCCATTATGGGCAGGTGAAAATATTTCATCTTCAAGTATCCCGTCGTTTTTCTGAATAACTCTTGCGGAGGGGACATTTTCTTTTTCACAGGTAACGAGGATGGGGTTGATACCCTTTGCTTTGGCTTTTTTTATAGTTTCGGCCAGTAAGATAGTAGCATATCCTTTTTTTCTTGAGGATGGTCTGACCCCATATCCGATGTGACCACCTTCCTTTAGTAATTTCTCATTGAGTTTATGCCTGAGATTGGATACGGCTACAATTTCCATATCGCTTACAAGCCAATAGGTACTATGAGGGACAAACCCGGGCATTAGATTTTCACCTTTTGCATATCCCCTGAGTTTCTTGACCATTTGGGTGAAATCTTTAAATTCCATTTTCAATGGAAATGGAATGAACGGTTCGTTATTAATAACAAATTCTGTAACAAGACCTATATAACTATTTTTATATTCGATACTAGGAAGGATTAATTTTATGTTTGTATTGATCATGTTAATAGAAAAATATTTTATTGTATATTCTAGATAACCGTAGGTAAAATTATTTCGAATCCAATTGGATTAATTATCATAAAAAATTTTTTAATTTTGAAAACGCTCTTGAAGATTTACACAAATGAAATAAAGAGTGGGATAAAAAAAGAATTCGCTTTACGGTTTATTATCAAACAAATCTTATAACTTCAGCCATGACAATGCTTCATCGGCATCAGTGAAAATTTTTACATTCCAGCCTTTATCTTTTGCAACATTTTCGTAAAACCCCAGTGTAGTTAATTGGTCATGTTTACATAAGATGGCTCTTTTCCATTGACGGTCCATTCCCTCATTTGCAACAACCATTGGCATACTATACAATTCGAATGTAGTCATATCAATCACGGCATCACGGAGGTCGTTTAAAAGGAAATGACAATTATAGTCAAGGGCATGTTTTGCCAGCTCACCAGCAAATTCCTTTGTTTGTTTAATATTCATCGTGCCTGTAAAATGACTTTTGAGACATTGATGGTTTGCATCATAATTAATGGTAAATGACATGATATCCTCTAATTTTCAGAAGTGAAATATAAGGAATTATTTTGACTCGACTGCCGATGCAATTATGATAAACTTTATTGTAGAATATTTTGATGATTAATAATATAAATTCTATTACAATCGGTTACAAATCTGGTAAATTTCAAGAAGAATATATCAAATTAATAATAAAGGAGAGACAATGCGCTTTTACATTCGGGGAGTAAAAATGGTTTTTGTGATGCTGATATTTATGATTCAGCTATTACCTGCACAGGGTGTTACAACAGGTGATATCCGAGGAATGGTGACAAATTCATCAGATGGCACACCACTTGTTGGAGCCAATATAGTGGCAAATCATATTGATACTGGAGTTCAGTATGGAAGTGCTACTGGTGGTGATGGCCGTTATTACATTCCAAATATTAAAGTCGGTGGACCGTATACTATAAAAGTTTTTTATATCGGTTACGAAACCAAATCCGCTGAAGGGATTTATATAAAACTGAATGAAAAACAGAAAATGGATTTCACATTAAAAACATCCGCTATCGAAGGTTCTGAGGTAATAGTTTCAGCTGTTTTAGATGATACTTTCAGTAGCGATAGAACCGGTGCTTCAACAAATGTTGGAGAGGATCAGATGGAGTCAATGCCATCGGTAAAACGAAGTACCAGGGACTTTACCAGATTTGATCCAAGGAGTGATGGTAACTTCAGCTTCTCCGGTCGTAACTGGCTGTACAACAGCATATCTCTTGATGGATCATATTTTGGAAACCCATTTGGGTTAGATGATCCTGCTCCAGGTGGTCAGGTAAATGCTGAACCGGTTCCATTTGATGCCATCGAACAGGTTCAGATATCGGTTATGCCTTTTGATGTT
>Ga0233430_1003322_pt1 | contig 16480 bp, 14 predicted proteins | sample SI_118_April2016_2_FD_179883 | JGI IMG/M metagenome (GOLD analysis project Ga0233430, IMG submission 179883) | Seawater microbial communities from Saanich Inlet, British Columbia, Canada - SI_118_April2016_150_MG | ecosystem: Environmental > Aquatic > Marine > Inlet | place: Canada: British... | reverse complement strand
TGTTTCCAACGTGGCTCACCCAAGGTGCCCATCATCTGCACCGCGATAGGCCGCCCCTTGGGGAAAATTTGTGCCACAGAGGGGTTTTCAGGGCGAATCTCCAGCTTGCCGCCCAGTGGGGACTGCTTCCACGCCTGAAGTTTAGTGCGAATAGTCATTTTTCCGGAGAGAGCCACATCCCCCCGAGCCGAAAGATCCATGTCGATCCGGTTATTTTCAATCGTTCCCTGAATAGAGCCTTGGTCGATCTCGACCCCATAGGCCTTCATTTGTCCCCATGTTGATTCCCATTGACCTTGCTGTATCACGAGCGGGTTGATCGCCACTTGCATCGTCCCGGTGGCGCTCCCCTCCCCTTCAATAGCCGGCAGTGCAGTACCCACCAACTGGTTGAGCAACGGTTTCAGGCTATGGATATCTGCATCCCACGCGATCAAAACCCCTGGGTCTTCCCGTGTGACCACTGCATTAAAGTGAAGATGCTCCAGTTGCCCGTTCAAATCTGCAGCAAGTGTCCCCTTCAGCAGGGCTGACAACTGTGGTGCAACCGTTATCTGTTCAAACTTTACCGGTGCTTCACTCTCCAGCGCCACCAATTCAACCTGCTTAAGTTGTACGCCATCCCACTGGAGGGCCATCTCCTCCCATCGCAGTTTTCCTTTTGCTTTCTGCTTCAGCCAGCTCTCTACAGAGGCCACCGGCAAGGTATAGAAGAGAGCCCCCACATAGGCGATCAGGAACAGCAGAAGATAGGGCAAAACTCTCTTCATCAAAATCTACCCAACTCTATAAATAGCGTTAAACCCGGTTTTTTTTCACTGCCTCTGCGAATATCACTTCGGATCACCTTGATGCCGGGTGCAAGCTCCAGTTTCTCCACAAAATGGAGCAGCGGCTGCATATCCAATCGCTCCATTCTCAATGTGGCCCGCTCTCTGTAAAGATCCCCTTTCTGCAGGTTAACCGATGAGATCTGTTTTACATTCTGTTTCAAACCATCGGCTGCGGTGGTCCGCTCCAACCATGGCAGTAGTGAACGGATCGTCTGCTGCTGTTTCCCCTTGCTCTGCTGCCCCTGACTACGCAATGCCTCCAGCTGATTGGCTACGACAACCATTTCAGAGTGTACTTGCCGTTTTTTCTTCACCTCGACCTCTAAGCGCTCAACCGAGTCAAAAAAGGGTAATAGAATAAACTGTATCAAAAACAGAGAGAGCAACAGCGCAACCAGACTGTAGAGTATCTTCGGGTTATTCAGATCAAGACTTATCATGGTTCAAGATTCACCGGTTATAGAACCTTCAGATTGAACTGTACATGTCGGCTCTTGGTGAGAATTTGTGCCTTCTCCATCACCACCTCAACCACCCCTTCGGCCTCTTTCAGTGCCGCTTGCACCTTATCCAGGTGATCATAAGAGGGGACTTCTCCAACCAACTGTAACTGTCCCTGTTCAAATTGCAGCTGTTTCCACTGTACCTTTGTTTCACTGGGAATTGTGGTCTGGATCAGTGCGATCCACTGTCCCAAGCGACGACTGGGTTTCTCTTCACCACTTCCCGAAATTCTCTGATAGGCCTGACGAATCTGTGCCAGTGGATCGACCATCGGCACATTTGGCAAGGTTGTTTGAAACAGTGTTTTAATCGTATTGGAAACTGTCTGAGTCCGCTCTTGAAGTACGGAGTAGCGTGCCCCCTCCTGCACTACAGCCACAACCGCGACCATCAATAAGACCACCGCCGCGGCCTTCCACGGACGCAACCACTCTTTCCAGTTGATCTCTCCTGCCAATGCCCCACTACGAAAATCGAGCAACTGTTTACGCTGCTCTTTAGCAGAGGCCTGCATCACAATGGCCAATCCGGCAGGACGTAGATACTCCCAAGAGTCCAGATCATCCGCCAACTCATCTAGTTGTGGTTCAAGCCGCTTTCCAACCGAAGAGATCTCTGTGGGCCAAACCAGCTGCTCATCTCCATTCAATACCACCAGACAATCTACAGGACCGCCGTGACGAAATTGGCTTCGAATCAGCCACTGCAACTCCTCACGCACCGATGCTGCACCACGACTGCACGAGGCTGGGGCGACTGCACGTACCCCACATAAACTACCCTGCTCTACCGATAACAGCGTTGGCGGGGTTGCCGATCCGTCCACAATGAGTATATTTTCATGCTCAGAGATCAGGCCGCTCTGTTGCAACAGGGGCCAACACCCTGCTTCAGCAATCAGATAAGCGTGCCCGCGAACCCCTCTCTTTTCAATTTCATCCACTTGTTGCTGGAGCTGTTCTTGCTCAGCTACTGCATAAAAAATAGCCGTGAGTGGATCGCCCTCACCGTTCGAGTGGTGTGATTGAGTGAAAGCAAACTGTGGCTTTTCTCTCTTTTCAATCAGGCTCTCTTCGGCCTCTTGCGGCAGTACCTGAAGAATTTGCTCACTTTTGCGAAAAGGGAGTTGAGCACTACGAAAGGCCACTTTTTCTGCAGAGAGTCCGAGAGCGGTGTGGCGTGGTACGGTATGCAGAACAACCCCGTTTTCAGACGAATCTATGCGCCCGCATTCAAAGTGCTGACTGCCCTCTGGCTGGTATCGGACCCATAGCAGATGGTCTGGTGGCCCCGCCACCCCCCATGAATACTCCACTATGTTCTACTCCACAATAACAAACCGGTTATTACCATTTTTCTTGATCGCTAGTTTGACCACCCCTCGGACTTTACCTGCGGTGGCGCTGATCTTTACATTATAACAGTCTGATTCAGTCGTCAGTGGTATTGATTGAGCACTCAGTTCAGCAAATTCACTCCGCATCTCATCCACACTCTGAAAGGGTGACGACTCACGTAACTCGAGAATACTCTCCACTACCACTGTCCGCATCTTTTCCACACTCTGAAAGGGTGACGACTCACGTAACTCGAGAATACTCTCCACTACCACTGGATTCATCTCATCACTCAACGCCAACAGCGCCTCTGGCGGGGCTGTATTGATATTGATTTCAGCTTGAGTGCAGTGAGCATTGGCAGTAATGGCCGGTCTAATCAAACTGACCATCTCTTCATCCCACCCCTTGATCAAGGCCAGTTCATGCAGCGTATGGAGCGGTCCATTCGTCGGGACATAGGCCGCCCCCAACGCCTGATACTCCAACTTCTCGGCCCCGTGAATCCCCCTTCGCTCCGAATCTGCATCGATCCAGTCAGCCACGGCTTCAACAGCTTCTATCGACAACTCCTGTTGCTCTAACAGGCGCTGTAGGCGCTGTTCAGTGACCGTCGAGAGTGTACCGCTACTATCCATCAAACTATTCAGGTTAATCCAGCGTGAGACATCGATGATTGATACCTCAACGACCTGTTCCCGGTCCCAGGGGATTTCTAGCGGCTGCGCCCAAGCTGCCTCCAGGGAATCCACTCTGCTGCCCCCCCCCTCTTGCGGCTGATTGAGCACCCGCAGCACTTCAGGTATGGCTGAACGGGCCATAATTTGTGCCTGTTGCAAATTCAGTTCATTCTCTACCCGGTAGATCTGAAAACGCTGCCCCTCCACTCTGGAGTAGATCAGGGATGAGATCAGCGCAATGGAGACCAATACAATCAGCAGCACCATGCCCTGCTGGTTACCGACCTGACTACGACCTCCCCAGCTCATCCTGCTGTACCTGTACCGCTCATACTACTCATTGGTAAAACAGGGTAGACCAGACTCCAACGGCCAATCTGCTCAAAGTCGAGATAAATTCGAAGCCCCCGTAATTTCTCTTCATCCAGTTGATCTGCCGGCCCCCACTCCTGGTCCTGATAAAGTTCGACGGACCCACCCTCTAACCCTCTGCCCAATCGCAACACCTCATCTGAAGATTCAATGTCACCCCCCAGAGGGACTACAACACGTTCCAACAGTGCGCCCTGCCCATCCGTCTGCCATCGATAATGGACCTGTACGATCCCCCCCAAGCGACTCTCTGCAACGACCTCTCCCCGACAGTTCAACACCACACCCTCTGTGGTGACTTGAAATCGAAAATTCTTTTTACTCTCCTCATCTTCTAACTCAATTAATGCTGAAAGGTCCCGTTCCAACATCCGTCGCAACAGAAAAAAAGAGTAGAGGTCACCTTCGTGTGCCTCGACCACTGCCATCTGTGCGCCCCCCTCCCGTACCACACTGTAGACACCGGTAATCAGAACGGTTGATATCGACAGTGCAACCAGCAGCTCAATCAAGGTGAAACCTGTGCTTTTACCCACTACGGTACCTCAGCCGTTTTCAAGGGTAGATAGAGTGCGGCCTGTTCAATAGTCTCTTCCTGATCTCCCACATCAATCTGCATCTGCAGTGCAACAGCCTGTTGTGTCCCCTCTTCATCTTCTACCGTATAGATCGAAACGGTCTGACTCCATGGGAATTTCCACCCTCCCATCTCCATCTCTCCATTTGTAGTGCCCTCTTCGACCTGATCATGATGAATTTCCGCCTCTGCCAGCAGGTTTCGAACCACCTGTGCTGCTGCAGCCTTACGCTCCAGATGCGACTCTGTTTTGATTTGCTGTTGTAAGATTCCCCCAAGCCCCACAAAGAGCAGCCCGGCAATCGCCAAGGCCACCAAAACCTCTAACAGGGTAAAACCCCGATGACCCGGAGCCGGTGCAAATAACATCGCTGTCTTCCCTCAGTCCAGCCTGAATCTTATCACTGCGGCTTCTGGCAGCAGCAACACAACCATCCGTAGATTATTCATCTTTAACAATTTCTCTCACTCTTTACTTCTAACAGCTACTCTGGATTAAAACGGCTCCAGCTCAACCCGCCCTTCGGAGCGGTTGAGCCAGACCCTGAACCCTTCCCGCTGCTCCTCACCCTGAAGAAGAAAATGGATTGAGAGGGGGCCAGAGGCTCCAAACGGGGTAAAACTCACTCTCTGCACAGACTCATCCAGCCACCCCATTTGATCGGTATCGGCCTCAAAGCGAACAGCGGTTTTCTCCATAGTGTGCGGTTTGACCAGTGTTTCACTGACCACTGAGAAGGTCTCTTGCTTGCTCTCTTGCTTGCTCTCTTGTTTGCTCTCTTGTTCCCCCTCTTGCCCACCCTCACCTTCGTTCTCTTGCTCAATCTGATAGTGCTGTTCGGCATAATCAATTTGCAGACGATAGAGCGATCCACTATAAAGACTCTGGTCCAGCGCCCACTGAAGCACGCGAGAGAAGTGCAGAGCCTCTTTTCTAAGCTGCTCCTGCTGACCATTAAACAGCTTGGGAACTGCCAACCCCACCAGCAGCCCCACCAACATCAGCACTACCAGCAGCTCTATCAGGGTAAAGCCCCGTTCTCTACCCATCCAGATTCCATGAACCGATATCTGCTTTTGAATCTTCCCCCCCAGGCTGTCCGTCTGCACCGTACGAGAGCAGATCATAATCCCCATGCAGCCCCGGTGAGAGGTAGATGTAGTCGTTACTCCAAGGGTCTGACGGTACTTTAGAGAGGTAGCCTCCCTTTCTCCAGCGCGTCACCCCATCGGGCTGCTCTTTGAGTGCCCGCAACCCTTGTGCGGTGGTGGGGTAGTCATGGGTGTCGAGTCGATAGAGATCAAGCGCCTGCCCGATAGATTGAATATCGAGTCTTGCCTTGGTCATTCGCGCCTCCTCTGGACGCTCCATCACTCTAGGCACCACCAGAGTCGCCAATATACCCAAAATCACAATCACTACCATCACTTCCATCAGGGTAAAGCCTGTCTGAGCAGAACGCTGCTTCGTACTACACTGTAGTTTCTTCATTTCTACCTCTATCTCTCTTTCTCTCTGACCCAAAAGTCATTTATTTCAAGCGGATCATACACGCGAGGACGACCATCGGATAGCTGTATACGGGAAGCCTGCTCTATTTCTGTACGCTCATGAATCAGACGATCTACCGTCATCCACCACCCGGTTAAGGCCCCATGCTTATGAATGGCCTGCCTTGAATAGAGTGAACAGTTCGGATATGAGGGGCAGCGATCTCCATCGATACGACTCAGTACCGTGGCATAAAAACGCAACGGTGCAAGCAAGAGCCGTTTTGTCGCAGACTGCTCCCGCTCGCCCTCATGTTGATGAACGATCTCATGCTGCTCAATCTGTGAGAGCGCCAGCGGGTTCTCAGCGGCCTGCAGTGGTGCCAATGGAGTCATCACTCCCATCACCCACAAAAATAGTGCCCTATCCATTCTCATTAAAAATCAATCTTTAAGCCAATACTCTCTGAAGCAAAATAGGGTCGGATCTTTTCCAGATAATTCTGCCTCTGTTCGTTGTTCTGCTTATGCGCCAGACTTGAGGCGCTGAACATGGTGCCGGTATACCAACCCAGCTCCAGAACCCCCAACACAACCCCCAGAGCTGGCATATCCTGCTCAAAAGCCTCTACAGTTGCGCCAATCATCAACCCATTGGAGAGAAATGCAAACTGGGCATCTTTTGGACGGTCTAGGTAAGCATGTCCGGCCCCAGGCAGCAGCGCACTCAACAGTGCGGCGGTTTTCGGATCTTTTTGTGGCAACCGTTCTAACTCAGGCAGTGCCAGTAACACCTTTTCAACGTTCGCCTTGTAGTGCGGGTCTTCAATCTCGTTGAGGCGCTTAAGCGCCTTTGTATCCTCTCCCAACTGAAGGTGCTGCCAAGCCTGTCGTAACGAGGCCCTGTCCTTCCATTCACTCTCTGGCGCATAATTTTTGAGCTGTCCATAGCGGAACCGGGCTGCCTGAGGCGCTTTTTGTGCCTCATGAATTTCACCCATCTCAAACATCAGTTGAGCAATTTTCTTGCTTTGTGGATACTGTTTACCAAAATTTGCATACGCAGTGAGCGCACGTTGATACTCCCCCCCCTTTGCCAGACTCTGGGCATAACGGTGCATCACCTCTTCATGGTTTGGATAATCTGCCTCAGGATGGCGACGTGCATAAGAGAGATAGCGTCCGAACTCAGTTGCTGCACGTTGGTAGTCTTGATTTTTTTCCTGTAGCTCTACTGCATAGAGGTACACCTCTTGGGCAGACATTAGATTCTGCCCTGTCTCTTCAGCAAAAACATGCCCCATGGAAATAAAACCAAGCAATACAGCCGAAAGATGCCATCTACCCATTTTTATAGTCAACCCGCTAAATTTGATAAGAGCAGACACAAAAGTCCATACAGCAAACCACCTTCTTCCACACAAGTAAAGTGAGACCGGCTGGAAGTATTATGGAGACTGAATGTTCTAGCGCCTTTCCTAATCGGTTCATTTTAGCGGATACCAATACAGACTACAAAAACTTAGAAAAGGATATCCCCCCCATCACCAATCTACATTCAGCCGCACACCAACAGAGAGGTATCTTGCATTACTCAATTGAGTAGCATCACTAGTCAATGCTACTGTAGTCCAAGGCATTTCAACCTCGACCCCAACGGCTCCCACTACAGGCTCTACCATAAGCCCTGTTTCAAACCAGGTTCGAGGCTTCCAGCTCAACCCAATTTGATAAAAATCATGGTCACGAATACTCCGCCAACGACCATGAGCCGACCACTGAGGTGCCACCTGATAATCAACCTCTCCACGAATCTGTAGTGGCAGCTGCTGGCTAATCTCCATTATGCGTCCATTATCAGGAAAAACTGGAAACCAGGTATTGTGCCCTCCCTGCTCCATGTGAAGTGTAGTCACGACTGCTCGGTTCCAGCGAATAATCCCCACCAGATCATCAAGGGCAAACTTTCCATGCCAAGGCCCCTGCTCCAATTCGAAATCAACACTAAACGTTCCCCCCTTGCCATCTGCTGAACTACGTTCGGGAACTCCCAACCGCTCCAACAATGCGTCATGCCCACGATATTCCTGACGAAAGCGCAGGTCCTGGATTGATCGCCAATTTTCCAACACAGCCAAATTGCCTGTAGCATGAAGGTCAGTGATTCTGAAGTTATGTCCCTCTAAATATTCTCCACGCAGCCCCATCTTAACCCCCTCAGCAAGCGGTATAGTATAAGCAGCCATAAGACCTGTAGCTTCAAAATGGAAGCCTTCAAGGTCGAGCTGATAGACCCGCGCGGGGTCATCCAGCAGGCCATTCTGTTTCTGGTAGTAAAATTCTGCCGACTCAGGAGTAAAGGAGAGATAATAGTCGTAGCGATGAAGCAGGCCAATCTGCCATTCAGCATTGTGTACTCCAATTTCTGCACGATTCTGAATCAGTGCCGTATCCCCGCCCCTATTCTCCCCCTCCCAATGGTTTATCAATTCTGCCAGAGGTACTGATTCACTATAGGCAAGGGTGTCCCAACTCAGATAAGGACGCCACTCGGAGGCATAAGTCAGCGTCGTAAGGAAGAGCAGTGGCAGCAGCCCACCGAAAACTCTCCCCATACCTTGTATTTTCCGGGTCAGAAAAGCTCACTACTGTTATCAGTGTACTCTACCCTCACTGCACCACTACTCTCTTCAGTGATGGTACCAACAGAAGCTCCATTAACCGTAAGAATACCAGTTACTGCTAATGTATCCTCATTTTCAGTCAGGCGAATCTCTACCCCGTCTTGACTACGCACAATAATCGGCAACACTAAGTGTTCATTGTCTTCATCCAAATCGGCACCGGTAATCACAACCTCCGTTGTCACCGTATCATATGCAATAGTGGCCGTCAGCATCACATCATTCTGCGCTTCTACCAGCCTCCTCAATTGCAGATCAACACGTCCAGTAGGCAGCAGCCCTAGCTTAGCGCCAAACGAGAGTGCTAAATGACGTATCCGTTCTTCCTCAGAAGAGCGCCAGTCGCTATTCAGCTCTGCTTTAGCCTTTAGCATCACTGTGCTGGAATCATCACTCACAGCACCCTCAATTTGTATTGTGGTGGGAAGCAGATCGACTGTAGGTTCGTAATAATGGCTCCAGTGAGTTTGATTACCATCACTCCAAGAGTAGCTGTTCATCTTATTGAGCAACGTCAGCACTCCCCCCAGATAAATCTCCCCTTGGTAATTGAGGTCTGACTTACCACTGCGCTGCTGATTAAGATTAATCCCCAGCTCAAGTTCAAGACCTGCAATATAGAGATCTGCAGATTTTGAGGGTTTTCTGGTACTCTCATCCATCCGAATTCTCTGACGCAACTCCACCACTGCTTGACCATCTAGCTGCATGCGGTCATGAGTGGCATCTAGCCCAACCCAACCGGAAAGATTAATCATCAGAAATGGCCCGGCCACTCCACCATATTCAGGCAATGTTAGCACCAAAGAAACATCATCCTGATTAACCACGCCCAACACACTGTAGGTGACATGGCCATTGACAGTTGTAGTACTGATAGATCCTGAACCACTACTACCCGCATGACTAAGGTCATAGGTATTCCCTATGATTTCAGGCACCGTATCACCTAAATAGTGTCCCACCACCATCTCAACCACCCTACCCAGATTAGCCGTATGGTGATCTGCCATCGCGCTAGCTAGCTGTTCTGAGAGCGCAATTTCATTGGAAAAGAGTTCCCCAGGGTTATTGAGCAACCCAATACCTTGACTATTATCATCATTTACAAGCGCTCTGATTTCATTGACTAATGCTCTTGCTTTACCAACTGCTGTCGATGCAGCGGTTGGGCTTTGCATATTAACAGTCACACTTACAGCGTTGCTCTCGGCCGAGTTTCCATTAAGGTCTGTTGCTCGTGCCGTAAAGCTGTGGCTCCCATTGTCCAGTGAGTCATAGTCAAGGTCAAAGCTATAGGGAGCTGCCAGATCCGTAGCAATGACCTCACCCACCTGCAATAGCTCAATCCGGGCAATATCAGCATCGTTAGTCGTTACAGACAATTCGCTAGAGGTAGTCTCTGTGATAGATGATGGTGTCGCGACCAATGACAGTGTTGGAGCTGTATGGTCACTATTGATCGCAACCTCAACAGTGCGCTGCAGGGTTGAAACCACCTCATTCAGTGCATTGTAGGCTTGGATCGTGTAGCTATGGCTTCCATTATCAGCAGCATTGTAGTCCAGCAAATGGTAATAACTTCCACCCTCTTTAGTTACCAACAGATTGGATGGAGACACTGAACCTTGATAGTACACCACCTTAGTGATCTCGCTGCTATCCAAGAAGTTGGGGGCCAATAGCACTGAGCCGGTAGTTGTGATCAAATTGCTATTCTGCGAGGAGTAGGAAGAGAGTAACCAAACCGTCTTTTGAGTACGTAAACTATTATTCTCATAAACCTTCTGGCTCACCACCCGTTTCACCAACCCCATTCCTGGAGCATACCAGCTAAGTTTCATTCCACCGGGGTATTCATCCAATATTCTGAGGCTTCCATCGAAATTACCAACTGGTGTCATGACACTTTCTACACCCAGAAAAGTCCGTTTTTTCAGGGTATAACACTGTTCTGAGGTGCCCGTATTATCAATAATAGTACACATTCCCTCTACGACCCAACCCTGCCCGCTGTACAATTGAGCAGGGAGGCTCTCTAATGGTAATTCCCAGTTAACAGTACTCTGTAACCAATTATTTTCGCCATAAACTGAATAGTTGCGCCTCTCCAATAACCTTAGACCTTTTTCTGCCTCCACGCCAAAAACTTTTAGTGTTCGGCTCTCAGTTGTTGGGGACTGGTATCCTTCAGTAAGGTGCAACCGTTCATTAGAGCCTTCGCTCAACCATTCAGAACTGACTGAAAATATTACACCATCATCTCCACCAATCTCCTTGGAAAAAAGCATAAGCAGATCACCTGTTGGCAGATAGTCTCTAAAATCATAGGTTACCGCAGCCGTTCCTGCAGAGACCGCCACTGTAGCAACCCGGTCAGCCAAATCCTGAAAATTGGTATTCACTTCTGATGCCTTTGCTTTTGAACCCGACTGGAAGATATGGGGAACAGGGGCACCAGATTCTGCGTACAGAGGCATCGTAATGACTATTGAGACTATTGCACTAACCGCGACTGATAGAGGTATACGTTTCATATTAATTCCTTACACAAAAAATCTATTGCTTTTATTCCCAGTTATCCTGATCCCAGCTCAACTGATCCCAGAGAGATTCTCCACTGCTGAGTTGGATTGTTACCGAACCACTAACACTCTCTTCACCAGCGACAACACGGTAGATAAATTGATCCTCTCCTCCTGACTCACCACTGTTCGGGGTATAGAAGAAGAGGCCTCCGCTTTCAATAGAAACAGCTCCCCTGGCAGGGGCTGTAGAAACTTCATAGATGACATCACCACCATCAGGATCACCTCCTGGAAAAGCTGCTCCAACTAAACCGTTCGCAAGCAGAGTAATTGTTAGATCTTCAGCCCACAATAGATCCGGTTGTGGACGGACCGTCAACTCTACCTTGGCTACTACGGAGTTATGACGCCCATCATTCACCACAAACAAAAATTGATCGTTTCCAAAGTAATTTTGTTGTGGCTGATAATGAAAACTACCTGAGCTATCCAAAGTCAACATCCCGTATCGTGGTGCAGTGGAAACACTAAAAGTAAGAGTATCGGATGGGTCTTCATCCAGCCCCTGCAGTACACCAGCTAACGCACTGTCCTCATCCAGCTGAAAACTAGCAGACTGTGCTTGAGGGCGATTGTTACCCTGATCTGCATAGAGATAGTACCCCTGTCCACAGCGCAACCATTGAAGTGAGTTAAGCCAGATGGGCACATCGCTGATAAAACTGGACCACTGCTGCCTCCCTTCTCTCCCCCAGATTGCTTTACTTCCACGCTGTGTCGAAAAAGCATGGGGATCACTTTCCTGGTCAAGGGCTAATAGGTTCCACCCTTTTACCAGATCGCTATAGCTACCATCCCAATCCAGCCAACTGCCCTGTGGCTGATAATTGGTCTCAGCATCCATCTGGATCCAATACCCTTTTCCCGGCTCAATATCAACAATTGGATGCACATCAATCTCAGGCTGTCCAGGGTGCAGTGAGTTCCAACCTCCTCCTTCATAACTCCAGAGAGAAATCACACCAGGAATCGTTGTCAAGATTTCAAGAGGCGTATCAACAGGGTCCGCACTAAAGCCAATCAGATTCCACCCTTGATTTAATGGGTAAGTGGTGTTGTCACAACTCACAGCCATGGCCTGAAAGGTGATGGCGAAAGGCAACATAACGAGTAAACCCAGTTTACAAAGATACGTGGTTAAATTAACCATTTCGCCTAAATCTAATCTTGTTTATACATTGCATTAATACACATCCTATATGCTAATTCGGAGGAGATACTAGCACTGACTCAGCCTCATGATCAACCTGTACAGCCTATATTTCAACCTTGTTACATTTAACGAATCAAGGTGTTCATTTCAAAGATCGGCAGCAGCACTGCAACCACCACATAGGCAACAACGCCACCCATCAGCAGTACAATCATCGGTTCAATCATGCTCATCATGCGTTCATTGACTCTGCGGATCTCTTCTTCATAGATCTTTGCCGCCCGTTCCAGCATCTCTTCCAGCTTACCTGAACTCTCTCCAGCCTGGATCAGCCGAAGCGCCAACGAGGGAAAGCGATTGGTTTTTTCCATTGCAGCAGAGAGCGCACCGCCTTGGGCCACGCTGCGCGAAACCTTGCCAAGCTCTTCCTGCATGGTCACAAAACCGGTTGCATCGGCGGTAATCTGTAGACTCTCAATCACCTGCACACCGCTACGCAACAGCAGTGCAAGGGTCTGCGTAATCCGCAAGGTGATAATTCGCGTCATCATTGTTCCCACAAAGGGGGTTCTGAAGAGAATCCGTTCGAAACGGGGGCGCCCCTTTTCACTTTTGGCCCAGAGTGAGAAGAGGAGTGTCGAGATCATCAATCCAATAATCAGGAGCACGCCCCAGGCGACAAAAAAGTCACTGATCGCCAACAGGGAGCGGGTAATCAGTGGCAGGGCTTGCTGGGTATCCTGAAAAACCTGTACCACTCGGGGTACCACGACCGACATCAAAAAGACCAGAATCAAAAACCCACTCACTGCCATAATCAAGGGGTAGATCATTGCACTGATCAGTTTACTGCGCATCGCTGCCTGTGCCTCCATCACCTCAGCAAGCTGCTCCAGTACGGTCTCCAACGCCCCTCCACTCTCACCCGCGCGGACCAGGTTAAAGTAATAGGCTGGGAAGACTGCTGGAAAACGCGACATCACCGTGGAGAGTGCCTGCCCCTCAACCACTGCACTGCGCAGCTCGGTAATGACCTGACGCAGGTAGCCTGTTTTTATCTGCTCTTCTACTGCCTTCAGCGCTTCAACCAGTGGGAAGCCAGCAGAGAGCAGTGTTGCCAGTTGTCGGGTAAAGACGATTCGCTCTTGAGCGGAGGTTTTCTTGCCCCAGGAGAGGTTCCAGACGGAGCTCTTTGTACTGCTTTTCTGAGCGCTTGAGAGTGAATCCTCTCTAAACTCCGTCAGGTAGATATCCTGGTTTTTGAGCTGCTGACGCGCCTCTCGTTCAGAGGCTGCATCCAGCAGCCCATTGACCTCCTTACCGGAGGGTTTCATCCCTTTATAACGAAAAACAGCCATTATTAAATGTAGATGTGACTCATCATTGTGCTAGATAGATCATTGCGCTAGACAGATCATTACGTTAGACCGACTCTTGGGTGACACGATAGACCTCTTCAATACTGGTCACCCCCTCTGCTGCCTTCTGCCATCCGGCCTGGCGCAGTGAAAACATTCCACCACGCTCTGCGGCACGACGAAGCTCCTGCTCGGTGCTCTCAGGGCGCGTTATCAGCTCTCGAATCTCATCATTGATGGTCAACATCTCAAAAATAGCGGTTCTGCCCCGATAACCGGTATCCAGACAGTGGTCACACCCTTTGGGGCGACAGTAGTGAGTGGACTCTACTTCTGCAATTTCCCCCGGATCATAGGGCTCTTTACAGTGGTTGCAGAGTCGACGAACCAGACGCTGCGCGACGACCCCCTCTAACGAGGCTGAGAGGAGAAAGGGTTCCACCCCCATATCACTGAGACGGGCCACGGCCCCAACACTATCATTGGTGTGGAGCGTGGAGAGCACCAGGTGACCGGTCAGGCTCGCTTGTACTGCAATTTCTGCTGTCTCCAGATCTCGTATTTCACCCACCATAATGACATCAGGGTCTTGTCTTAATATGGAGCGTAACCCCCCCGCGAAGGTCAAACCAATCTTTGGACTGACCTGTATCTGCCCTACACCACTGAGGGTGTACTCAATCGGGTCTTCAATGGTAATAATATTCTTGTCTGCGGTATTGATCGCATTCAATGCCGCATAGAGGCTGGTACTCTTGCCTGAACCGGTTGGACCGGTCACCAGGATGATGCCATGAGTTCTGGAGAGACATTGGTCCATCCAGACTCTCTGCGGTTGAGCCAGACCCAGCTGGTCAATCCGCGTCAACTGCTCCTCTTTATCCAGCAGACGCATGACGATACGTTCCCCATGCGCTGTTGGTAGTACCGAGACACGTACATCTACCTCGCGCTGGGCCACGTTGACCCGCATACTGCCATCCTGTGGCAGCCGTTTCTCAGCAATATTGAGGTTAGACATCACCTTGATACGAGACATCAGTGGGGCTTGTACCGGTTTGGGGGGGTGTAATACGTTATGCAACACGCCATCCACCCGAAAGCGGACCACGATATCCTCTTCAAAGGGTTCGATATGGATATCTGAAGCCCTGCGCTGCAACGCCTGAACAATCATGCTGTTGACCAGTTGGATGATCGGTGCGTCATTTTCTGACTCGAGCAGGTCACCTTTTTCGGCAATTTCCGTGGCAAGGTCGGTGAGTGGGATATCCTCTATGATTCGATCCGTCTCATCACTGCCGCGCTCATAGCGATTTTGTAAAGCTTGAGAAAACTTCTGCTCCTCTACTTCGATGATCCGTAGCGGCAGCTCTGAGAGCATCCGAAACTCATCCAGTACATAGGGGTCAACCTTATGGGTCACCCAGGTCTCTAACCGACCTTCCACCTCTTGTTGGGGTAGAAAGTGGGCGCGTCGGGCAATCGAGAAGGGTAGATCTTGATTTAGTGACATCGTGCAGACAGCGGTTTTCGCACTCTAGTACTCCGCTTATTTGGTGAAGAGATCAGTTTGAATGGTAGGATCATTTTCATCAAAAAGTTGCTTGGGAATGATCGATGAACCACGTTCACTGCGCATATCCAGCCCTTGGTTAACTTGATTAAACTTCCGAACCCCAATTTTAACCAGATCATTGTAATCGTTAATGATGGTAGGACGGATAAATACCATCATATAACTTCTATCGTTACTGCGACCGGTATTTCTAAACAGATCACCCACACCTTGTACCCCCCCAATACAGGGCACCATATGGACACTCTCTTTCTCATTTTCCTTAATCAATCCACCCAGTACTACAGTTTGCTCAGTCTGCAGCATCACCTTAGTATCAATCGAGCGCTTAGAAAATACTGGCTGCTCGCCAGAGCCAATGGTGACATCAGATGCATGCGCTGACTGTTCCTGATAAATATTCAAGAGCAGGCGGTTATCCTCCAAAATCTGCGGGGTAATAGAAAACTTGATGCCGAACTCCTTTCGATCAAATGAGGTCACTGTATTAGCATCCGCCGTATTCGCCGTGGATTCTGATTTAGGTACAGGCCGATCTTGTACATCACTGATCTCAGCCTTCTCATTATCCAGAGTAATCAGCACAGGAGACGAGACTACCTTAGTATCCACATCCTTTTCCAAGGCCTTGGCCAAGGCACCTAACCCGGTAAACGCTACTCCACCCACAACCAAATCTGAAGTCACTCCCAGTCGAAGACCACCATAGGAAGCCAACCCTCCTGATGAATTAAGTAGAGAGGTGCCCAAGGTATTTGGATCTGAGCCAAGGAACACCTCTCCTTCAGCCGCATTCCAGTTAACACCAAAATCCGCTGCACGCTCCATCGTTAACTCAAGAATCAGGGCCTCAACGATCACTTGCTTTCGTTTGATATCCAGCCCGGCAATTACGGGCATTAACAGTTCATAGTCTTCCGGTTCTGCTGCAACCAGCAGCATATTGGTGTCCGCATCTGCAACCACACTGATCTCTTTGAGGAACTCCAATGGTTGATTTTTCTCCTGCCCCCCTTTCACCTTGGTCAACAGGTCATTCAGTACCTTGGAGATGGTCTCTGCCTTCGCGTTCTTTGGGTAGTAGATATGGAGGTTTCCATTTCCTGGCGTATTTTTGCGGTCAAGATCCATTATTAAGCGGGAGACACCCTTCATATGTGTCTTGGGCGAAACCACAATCAAGGTGTTAGTCCGTAGATCTGCGAAAAGCTTTACCTGCACCTTCCCTTTCAATAGACGACTATTAAAATCTGCATAGACCCCATTCACAACCTTCTCTACCTGCGCAACCTGTGCATGGTGCAGTGGAATCAACTTCCGAATA
>Ga0233430_1003320_pt1 | contig 16489 bp, 13 predicted proteins | sample SI_118_April2016_2_FD_179883 | JGI IMG/M metagenome (GOLD analysis project Ga0233430, IMG submission 179883) | Seawater microbial communities from Saanich Inlet, British Columbia, Canada - SI_118_April2016_150_MG | ecosystem: Environmental > Aquatic > Marine > Inlet | place: Canada: British... | reverse complement strand
TCTTTTAAAAGATAAGGGTATTATTTCTCTTTTTGTATTCAGGTATGCTTACACTGCATGTATCGGGGTGATTTGGTGTTTTCTGCCGATATTTGCAGACACTGAATTTGGTCTTTCCGGTTCATTAATTGGTGTGCTTGTGATGTTGGGTGTCTTTGTGTCAGGATTCTTAAGTTTGCCCATGGGATATGTTGCAGACAGGGTAAATAAAGATTTAATGATTATTTTTGGCGGAACATTATCAACCATTGGGATGCTGTTGCCCTTTTTTGCATCCTCTTTTTATGATCTTGTGATTGCCGTTTCAATATTTGGAATCGGAGGTGGTATTTCCATGCCTGCAATCATGGCATATGCTGTTATAAAAGGAGATACAAAAAAGGCAATGGGATCGGTAATATCCATATTAACGGTTGCCCACAGCATGGGGATGCTGACAGGTTCAATTGTAGCCGGGCTTGCCATGGATTATCTAAGCTTGAGACTGTCTTTCCCCTGTGGAACGATTATCATGGCCCTGGGAACATTTTCATTTTTTATATCCTGCCACAAGAATACCCGGCAGAGAAAATTTTGACAGAGAACCGGGGTTGAATTTTTTTTTGCCTGCAATCGCCTTTGCAGCCATTAATCCGCTGGCAATGGCAGCATGGATGCCTTCCCCCATATCAAGGGTTGAAAGACCGGCTGAATCCCCGATAATAAATGCATTTTCCCGTTGGTTGATCTGTTTTTTTTGGTGAAGGTAATAGGTATGTCCCTTGGGATTTTGGGGCGGCTTGTGGATCAGGGAGAGGAGTTGAAGTTTTTTTGTAAATTCATGCCAGTGGTCCATGATGGTTTTTCCACTGGTTTTTAATTTCAGGAATTTACCGCCCAACCCGATGTTCAGCCAACCGTCCTGTTTGGGGAGATACCAAGAATATCCGGGCAGACCGTGATCAAAAAACCATATACGACAGTCCGTCTCCAGATAATCGCAGCGATACTCTTTTTCAACGGCTACAATTAAAGCCTTTTCAGCCCTTTGATGCAGGAAGGAAAAAAAAATTTTAAAAACAGGACAGTGCGTTCCCCCTGCACCCACCAGATATTTGCACCTGTATTTATTGTCAATGATATAATCTTCATTGATTTTGACAATATTTTTCACTGTGTGGGTAAAAACAGGAACATGGGTACGGGAAATCATCCATTTGTCAAATTCATATCTTCTAATTGCATACTGACGGGTTATCACCGGTATTTTGAAACCGAATACAGAGTAATGAATCCGGTTAAACTGCGTCAGGGCATAGGGATAATCCGCCGGGGTTATACCGAGAATATCCCATACCTTTGGCGTTATCCAGCCAGCACAGACCTTTGGCCGGGGAAATGTTTCTTTGTCGAGGATCAGCACATCGCAACCCATTGTTTTGAGCTTCCAGGCACAGGCCGATCCTGCAGGGCCGCCACCCACAACAATACTGTCCGACGTCAGCATTTTTAACCTTTCACGAAATCCGGCAATCCGGACGGGATCTGCCGGGTTTGGTCATGACAATCTGCCAGAGCTGCATGGCTCTGGAACGAAACCCACCTGCGCAACTTAAAAGATAGTATTTCCACATCCTGTAAAACCGTTCGCCATAGGCGCTTTCCAGTTCCGGCCAGGCAGCATTGAAATTCTCCCACCAAGCCATCAGGGTTTTGTCGTAGTCCTCGCAAAAGTTGTGCAAGTCTTCCACAATAAAATGTTTTTCCATGGCTTTTCCGAGCTGTGCAATGGAGGGCAGCATTGAATTGGGGAAGATATATTTTGTGGTCCATGGATTACATGTCCTGCGACTGACATTGCTGCCAATGGTGTGGATAAATGCTATCCCATTAGCTTTGAGCAGGCAATGGGTCTGGTTCATATAGGTTTGATAATTTTTATACCCCACATGCTCCATAAGCCCGATGGAGATAACCCGATCATACTGCCCCACAGCTTTTCTATAATCTTCAAACCGGATATCAACGGGCAGGCCCTTGCACCGTTTTTTTGCATACCGGGCCTGTTCTTTTGATACGGTAAAGCCCGTCACCCGGACGTCGTATGTTTGTGCGGCATATCTGGCAAACCCGCCAAACCCGCATCCCAGTTCGGCCACGGTCATCCCCGGTTTTAATTCTATTTTTCGGCAGATCATCTCAAGCTTTGCCTCCTGGGCCGTATCCAGGCTGTCTGCATTTTTCCAATAGCCACAGGTATACTGCATGTGCCGGTCCAACATTTTTTGGTAAAGATCATTACCGATATCATAATGCTTCTCACCCACAAGAAAAGAGCGGTTGGCCGTCTGAAGGTTAAACACACTTGCTTTAATGATATTCCACGTGGTTGCCCAGTCCTGCTTGAGCCTGTTCAACAGATTGGCACGCATCAACCTTTCAATAAACTGGTCAATGGAACTGCAGTCCCACCACCTGTCCATATAGGATTCTCCAAGCCCCAGTGTGGTTTGCTTTAAAACCCTGGAATAGAATTCATCATTATAGACCTGTATATCATAAGGTTTTCCGCCGTTAACAGTGACGCCTGCAAACTGCATTAAAGAAGAGAATGCTTTTTTTACCTCTTTATTATTCATGTCGTCCACCTCTGTTAAGAATATGGATTTCAAAAAAAATATTTACCTGATCTTTTACATGAAAATCAAAATCAAATTCAAGTTTGTTTTTGCCCGTCTATTTTTGGCACCCCGCAAGCTTATCCATAATCATTCGGGAAGAGCCAATGAATTCCTTTTGACGGAGAACTGGCTGGAGGCAGAAGAGGCCATTAATATAAATATTGATGCCGTCGGACTTGAGGCATGCCTCCAGATGGAAGACAGAAACCTGATGATGCTGGAAAAAGAGCCGTCTTCAGGAGATCTGCCGGACCACAAGCACAGGACAGGAAGCCCGACTGATGACACGATCTGTTGTAGAACCCACGGTAAAGCGTTCCAAAAGGCTGTGACCATGAACCCCGAGCACGATCATATCGATCTCTTTTTGCTCGGCATAGCTTACCAGTTCCTTATACGGCTGACCTTCAAGCAAAGTGGTAATGGGTGTACACCAGTTCCGGCTCTCTTCGGGAACCAGGGAAGACAACTGCCTTTCAAGACGGCTGAACAGTGTCTTTTTGGTTTTCAAGTCTTCATCAGCTGCCTTTTTTTTAAGTTCCAGATATTCTGACCGGGTCCAGTTGGTGTATTCCCCTCCTTGTATTTTGATATAGTCAGAGGCAGGTAATTCAATTTGTTCAGTCGGCCGGATGACATGGGCCAGGTAAAGCTGGGTCTGAAATTCCTGGGCCAGACTGAGGGCATAATCAAAAGCAAGACTGGAATCCGAGGAGAAATCACATCCCACAAGAATTCGTTTTAATTTTATATTTTCCGCAACCACGGAAGTTAAATGTTTTTCCTTTGCATGCAGAACCAGAAGCGGGCATTTTAGAATCTTTACCAGCCGATCAGTGACAGAGCCGATTAAAAATCGTTTTATGCCTGATCCCCCGTGGGTTGCAGCAATGACCATATCTATATTATTTTTTTGGACAATTTGATTGATTTCATCTGCTATATGCCCGGATGAGACAATAACCTCACATTCCACATCAAGCTTTTCCGCCATTTTCCCAAGCATCTCCCTGGCCGACTCTACCCGACCCGTCTGAATATCAGGGTAGTGAATATAGGAATGCCCGATGCTTGAAACCATATGTGTTTCCGATAGAATATGGCATAAACAAAGGGTTGAACCATACTCTGATGCCAGTGATCTGCCATAGGTAAGAACAATATTGGAAAAGTCTGAGAAATCGACGGCACACATTATTTTTTTGGATTCTATCCTCATCATTCTTCTCCTTTTTTTGGGGTTAATAAAAATTGGATGTCTTTATTAACAAGAAGCAAAAATAGGGTGAGGGCGGAAATACAAGATTAGGATTGGGCCAAAAAACAAGAAAACAGCTTCAGGCTCCAAAACAGTAAGTATAGGTCTAAATTACCCCATGTCACCGTGTCCTGTCAAGATAATTTAAATCCCTGTCTGTCTAACCCGGATATTTGTCCGATTACTAGGCTGAAACTATAAATCCTGTTTTTCCCGTCAAGGGCAGCTCACACCTGCTGGGCATTTTTTGAAGCAGTTGCCGGATAAAATCTTTTGACATTTTGAATAGGGTCATTGTAATGTCAGGGAAAAGAGATCTGACGGGGTGATAGAAACGAAAAATTATTGCGCGACACCTCGGGACAAGCACTGGGGCATGATGTAATGGAATTTCAAAAAATAGACCTTAAAAAAACACATATCACGGAAATTTTCAGAATAGAGGATCTCCAGAAACTTCAGGATGCTTTTTCAAAGGCCAATAATATTGCATCCACCATTACTGATCTTGAAGGTAATGCCATCACAGAACCCAGCAACCATAGTGTGGTGTGCTCCCTGATCCGCAAAACAAAAAAAGGACTTGATAAATGCAGGAAATCGGGCAGAACCCTTGGATTCATGTCCCTGGAACAGGATCAGCCCTGTTATATGAAATGCCAGGGTGTGGGATTTATTGATGCAGCTGCCCCCATTGTTATCGGCGGGGTTCACATGGCCAACTGGCTCATTGGTCAGAACTGCATCGGGGATGTGGATGAAGACAGGATTGCCTGCTATGCTGAGGAAATTGGTGCGGAGAAGGAACAAATGCTACAGGCTTTTAGGCGAATGACTGTTATTTCCATAGAGGAATTCAAGAAAAAACTGGATTTTCTCTGGCTTCTGGCAAACCAGATAGCTGTATTGTCCTACCGGAACTTAAGTTATAAAAAGATGGTAACCCTGCTGGAAAACTCCCAGGTGCGGCTCAAGGAATATAAGGATAACCTTGAAAAAACCGTGACACAAAGAACCCGGGAGCTGACCCAAGCCCTTGATGAAATCAAGCAAATATCAGTAAGGGACGGGCTCACTGGCTGTTACAACCGCCGGTATATCAATGAACACTTTCCCAAGGAATTCAGGCGGGCCAAACGGTATAAAAACTCCATTTCCATCATCATGTGCGATATTGATTACTTTAAAAAAGTCAACGATACTTATGGCCACCAGTGCGGCGATTATGTACTCAAAGAGGTGGCTTCAACCCTCCAGTTATCCTTTAGAAAAGATATCGACTGGGTGGGCCGGTATGGTGGAGAAGAGTTCCTGATCGTTTTGCCATTCACCAGTATCAGGAGTGCGGTCATTATTTCTGAGCGGCTTAAAAAAGCAATTCAGGATTTGACCCTGGAGTATGATAAAGAGCAGATGTCTGTCACTGCAAGTTTTGGTGTGAGCGGTATGGACAAGTGGGACCTGTCTGAAGACCTGACCTGGGAAATTCTTTTAAACAGCTCTGATATTTTTCTTTACAAGGCCAAGGATGCGGGCCGCAACAGGATTGAGTTCGGTCCTGCCATCAAAAATTAGGGTTATTTTCCTACCCATCGTATAATGGCATCCAGTCTTGTTCTGAAGCCTTCTTTCCTTTGCAGTCTATTTTTCCTCCCAGACAAACTGAACACCAATGTCTTTTTAACAGTCATTTTTCCGATGGCAACGTGATGCTAACCTGCTATTTTTTGACAATGAGTACTCTCCTACTCCGGCTTCAGGACCATTTTATAAACAGTCTCTTCTTCTTCAACCGAAAAATATTCATGTTTTAGCCAGGCATCTGTCATATCTGTATTATGTTTGCTGAGAAAATATTCGTTTTCTCCGGTGATAAGCATCATATAGCCCCGGGGTTCCGGATCAAATTTGACAATGATCCTCGGGGCGGAAGCAAGATTGGCGATGAAAGGGGGTTTGGCTTCATAAAACCGGGCTCGATTATTGGTCTCACTGTCACCTTCAAAGGGAAAAGGTCCGTAGTTTACCATGGGCTTTAATATGGCAGATTTCCCCAGTACATGATCAAATTTTATCTGGTGAATCCTGCCCCAATGCCAGGATTCAATATTTGAATTTCCAAAAATATTTTCTAACATGTCCAGAGATTCTTTGAACGCCGCAGTTGCTATATCTCCCAGAGACTCTAGTCTAGGCGTGGAAAGATTATCAATAAAATTACTGCCATCCTTTAATAATTTGAATAGCGTTTCCTGGCTGATGTAACGGGAAATAATATATTCCGCTGCCAGTTCTTCACCGATATCATCATTTAAAATCTGAGAAAACAGACGAACATAAAAGGTATTATAAATACTGGCACCTGCACTTGTCTTTCGATTATATCCATCCCAGGTCATCAAACTCTCAAAAGCTTCCTTTTCTATTTTGCTTTCAGCAGACACATATTTTTTTGCAAATGCCTGAATTTTAGGAGCGAGAACGCTGTAAGTGTTTGTTTGCATTTTTTTAAAATAATCAACATCTATATTTTCTTTATTTCTAAGCATGCGTACAATATTTTCATATCGATATCCCGGAGCATAAGTCGGATTAAAATCAAAGTTGGCATTTTTTAGTACTTTGTTATTGGCAGTAGCAATAAAACCCCGGTCAGGGTTTGTAATTTGTGGATAATCTTCATTGGCTATGTTTCCCTTCCAGTTACTCTTATGTTCCTCACCATTTTGTATAATATTACCGGTCCCTTTTTCTCTTAATGGCAGAGAACCGATAACCCGGTAACCAATATTTCCCTTTGTATCGGCATATACCATATTCTGAGGTGCCATTCGAATCATCTTAGCTCCCCGGATAAATTCATCATGATTCTGAGCATGATTCAGGTGAAAAAAACCTTCCACATTAATTTTATCAAAACCCGCCCAATCCAGACTTACATCAAACCCGAGATCAGGAAAAGATTCCGTTAATACGGGTTTTCGGCCCACATAATAGACCACCTTTTTCACGGGATCTTTTCCTTTGACTTTTATTTCAATTTCCTTTGAATTCAAGGGGTAATCCGCTCCCTGGTAGCGGTAAGTTTTAGCCTCCCAATCAATATTTTCCGAAAAGAGATCAACCATATCCGCGCCGTTATTTGTCAGTCCCCATGCAAATTTATGACTGTAACCGGATACGATGAAAGGTAGTCCCACAACCTGTGCCCCTACTGCATCATGGTTTTTTGATTTGACACGGATCAGATAAAAATCGTTAGGCATTTTTGAATCATGTACCTGCATATCCGATGAAAATAAGTTTCCCTGATAGGCGGATTTTTCAGGACCGACCACCCAATTGTTACTGGCAGATTTTGAACCGAGAAGCCAGGCAAATTCTTTTGATATGGTGGAAAATTGCTTATTATCCATGTTGAAAGCCATTGTATCTTCCATAATTGTGGGTGTATTTGCCGGAATAAAGTTTAAAAGAGCTTTAGCCCTTTCTTTTCCTATTTTTTTCCCCATGCGATGGTATAAAAGTTCGTGTTTCATATTGTATGTCAGAGACCAATTTAACATCATTGCCACGGCTGTGGCATCGGCAATTTCCCATTTCTCCTTTTTAAGTCCCATGAGCTTCATGTACAACGGCACTCCGTTTTTATTCAGATAATAATTAATACCATCTACATACCGCTGCAAATAATTTTTTATCTCCGGACTCATCGAACGCGTATCTCGTTTCGCAATGTCATAAAAACCCATGGCCTTTAAAAAATAATCTGTTTTAATGGTGGATTCCCCAGCAAATTCGGAAATTCTGGCCTGAGCCACACGCCGGGTAAATTCCATCTGAAACATCCGGTCCTGGGCATTTACATAACCCCAGGCAAAATAAAGATCATCGTCATTTTGTGCGCTAATGGTGGGCACTGCGAAACGGTTTCTTTCCACCATGACGTTTCCTTTTAATCCCGGTGCAAAAAGAGTCTCATTATAATCAGGTAGAAAACTTTTCAGATAGACATAGACAGATATAGAAATGATAACAATAAGAATTGCAGTTACAGACACTATCTTTTTGAACATTTGATTCTCCTTTGGATGAGATAATTAATTCAGGTTTTACACCCTTAATGCGAGGGGTAACTATTTGAAAAACAGTTTGAAAAAAATTAATATAAGTATTCCACTATTATATTTTATAATTCAATCAGTTTTTTTAGCATTGCTTTATCATACCATCGGCCTGAGGCCATAACGCCAACAATGTTTTTAATATTTGAGACATTTTCAAGCGGATTGTTCTTTATCAATATAAGATCTGCTCTTTTACCCTTTTCAATTGTGCCAAAATTTCCTTTTCCGTTCATTTTATCAACTATCATGGCTGCATTTACAGTTCCTGTTTTTATTGCTTCAAACGGGCTATATCCGCTTTCAGTCAAAATGCGCAATTCTTCATGAATAGAATAACCTGGAACAATACCCATTGCACCCGTACCTGAGTCCGTTCCAAGGACTAAGAAAACTTTTTGCCTTTTTAAATAATTGAATATAAGTCTGTCAAGATTGCGTTTGAAAATGGCGAAATCCTCTCCGCCTTTGAATTGTATCTGATGTTTCTCTTTTTTTTGTTTAAATCTATTGATGTAGCTTCCAGGTAAATATTTATTGATTGGTTTTGAAATAAATGTATTGGGCTCAAACAATTTTTCAACGATAACATCATCAATATACAAAGTCGTATCAACTGGAAGGTCGGCGGTCTTAACTTTATCAGCAACAGATGAGAGTGACCGGGCCAATTTTTTTTCAAGATCCACTATACTAAGATTTGAGTAGGCTGCCTGATATTGTTGGAAAGCCATTTTTATGACATAGGGGATCCATTTGTACCCCTTTATTTTCAATTGTTTGTTAAAATGTACAAATTCCCATGCAAGTTCCTCTATGTGCGCAATTTCATCAATTCCATTCGATACAACACCATCCAGACCCACCTGGAATGGGATATGCCCAACAGTATAAACACCTTTTTGTTTTGCCATGGTCATTATTTTCTGAAATTCATTTTGGGAAAGAAATGAATATAGTTTAATAAAATCAAAGCCTGCATCAATATTTTTGTTAACCGTTCTTTCAGGATCTTGAACAGGGCCGTAAATAATAGGGCCACTGGCATAAATGGTTGGTCCAATGAGCTGCCCCTTTGATATTTTTTCTCTCCATCTCAATGCATATTTCTGGTCCCCTCCTTTTGGGCCCAGACAGCGGATTGTTGTAACACCATTTGCCAGATACAGACGAAGTGGCGAAACCGGCCAATTATTCCAGTCTTTGTTAGTATGTATATGCATGTCAGAAAGCCCGGGCATTAGATATCCACCCTCGCCATTAATCATTTTGGAATTTTCAGGTATTTTTATTGATTCAGTGGGCTTGATTTCAATAATTTTGTCACCCTTTATAAACACGGAATGACCTTTAATGATCTTATCGCTTGTCATATCAACCAGATTTATATTTTGAATGATAACAACGTTATTTATTTTTTGTGATGGTACTTTGAGGTTATTGGTAACTTTTGAACAAGAAAATAATACAAATAAAATAATTACAAATAAAATAAATTGTCTTGTTTTCATTTTTTCATTCTCCCTTTAGGGACCTAAAGTTAATTTGAAAATAACCGGCCCCATCTGATTTCATCAATACCATAATTCCAGGAAGATCTTTTTTATTTGCAATTCGAATCATTTGTTTATTCAGCCGCGCACTTAAATCCTTCAAAGGTCAACATTAGATCAAGTACTTCATGTTCTGGTATTTTAATCCCATTATGTTTTTCCATTCTTTTCAAGCTCATCTGCTACATTATCAAGACCAATGGATTCAAGAGTCTTCCTTGCGGGACAACCCGTTTTTTCGTTCCATCCCTGGAATCGGTAGAAGCGGGTTTTAAAATCTTCAAATTGGTCTGAATCAAAATGTCTTCCAGATGTAATCACGTAATCCCACTTACCATTTTTTACCCCCGGCATATATTCAGGGTATCCGCTGGAGGTCGTACCGGGTTTCGTATAAATGTAATCTGCAAACTTGACCATGTCCCGGTGCCTTCCCTGAAGGGTCCAGATGGCATTATCCAGATTCCAAATCTTTTTACCCAAGTTAATACCATCCAAAAACGAAAAGTTCTTACCAGTCACATCATTGAAAAATCTTTGTTCAGCTATGCCTGTAACGCCTGTCATTTTAGGCCCGTATAGGTTTAGGAAATCCGGCCAACGGAAATCGCACAGCTGGGCAGATTGCTTCCAGAACCGGGTGTAATATCTGTGCCAGCTCACAAGTTTGATTATATGCTCTGAGTACATATTTTCCGTGCTGAAATCGAGCATTTTCATATCCCCTTGAAAGGGCTCCATCTTATCTGTAATGATTTTGACAACATTTTCCGAAGGAGGTAATTTTTTCCTTACCTGTTTAAAATAGGTTGGGAAAGCCCTTAGCATGTCAAAGCAATGCTCATTGATATCCCTATCCCCTAAAATGGTACCATAGCCCCAGTCCAGTTGGGACCTCTCAAGCTTATGCTTAGGCAATCCCCAATGGGGGAACTTTAGAAGGCCGGTTTTGAGATCAGAATTTTCTCCCTCCAAACGGCCCCATTTCTCAGCAGCCCTGACAAACCCTTCTGCCAGTATATCGCCAAAAGGATGGGGATTCCCCTTGCCGTCATTGCGATAGGAAATAGCTTTAACCAACTGCTCAGCATATGCTAATTTACCGTATTGTTTGAAATCAAGGGGACAATCTATTTCCTTTCCTTTCCCAAGGACACCCAGATCCCTTAGCCTTTTCAGATAAAGCTCGCCCACAAACATCTCAGCCGCGTTTAAACCAGACCGGTTAATCAGATCAGCAGCCTGACGCTGAATTAAAAGGGTCTTACCCAGGTAATAAAACAAAGAGGCATAGCAGATGGCCTCATTTCCAATGCCATCCTCATACCGGCCGCGGCACCCGGAGGAACATCCCACACATGCCTGGGGCCTTTGACCGATTTTAGGTTTTCCAGACCTGTACAGGGCCATGGGAACCGGCGGACTATGGAACCCCATGGTAAAATCCTTAAATTTCAAATTTTTTAAATCAAATGAATACTCTTTTTTCAACCACAACCTGGATTTCATCAAGGCTTTTGGATTGTTTACTTTGATACTGCCGGTACCAATGACGCTGATGGCTTTAAGGCCTTTTTTCCCGAATACCGCACCAAAACCGCCCTGGCCAGCGCCATTGCCGGCATCATGTATTAAGCAGGCCATGCGACTCAAGTTTTCACCTGCAGGGCCAATAGCCAGAACTGCCGGGCGCTGTGTTGTCATATCACCTTTTTCATTGACCTTAACCCAGTCTCCATAAACTCCGTCTCCTGCCACATCTTTCCAGATGGTCTTTTGACATTTCCATGTATCGGTCCCCCACAACCTCAAATCATCACATTCCCTTATCTTGACATCTTGATTTCTAATATCAATCCATACCCGACTGTCTGCCTGACCCTGAATCGCAATACCGTCCCAGCCGGCATATTTGAGCATAGCTGAAAACCGTCCGCCAAAATTACTCCGGGTAAACCAGCCAATGGGAAGGGACTGGACGCCAATGCCCTGAATCTCAGTTCTGGCCGCACCTGAGGGTACCAGGGTGCCACATAAAGGAGAACTCATCAGGGTAATGACATTTTCAGGGTTAAACCCGTCAATAGTTTTGTCTTTAACCATATCAAAAAACAGTGCAGATCCCATTCCGTGTCCACCCACCCATTGCTCATATTTTTTAGTGGGGATGGTGGTAATGCTTCGGGTACTCAGATTAATGCTTAAAATATTGCCTGCATATCCGTTCATATATAATACCTCTCGTATCTGGCTGAGTTAGTTGTATCCATTATTTGCCTCAAGACTTTCGATAGCCTAATTTTACCCAGTTTTTGTCCCTGAGATTGACTTTATACCCAGATTCTCCTTCCTGGTCCGGGAGTTTTCTGGTAAAAGCAATGGCACCTACAGGGCAGACTTCTACACAAGCTTGTTTACCACCTGGTCCACCGCCTTTTTCATCCCAGTGATAGGGGGCATTGGCGCAAAGATCGCATTTCAGGCTTTTTAATTCCCGATTAAATGTTTCATCTTCCACAACCAAAAGCCTTGCCGGTGTGTGTGGACAGGCTTCAAAACAACTGCCGCAGCCAGTGCATTTTTCTTTATCCACCATGCGCACATGCCCAAATTCAGCATTGACTGCAAGGGCATCTTCCGGGCAGGCCTCCACACAGGCAGGTGATTCACATTGCCTGCACTGTGCAATGGTAAGGTCATCCGGGAATTTCCCAAATGAATCCTGTAGAATCTGTATTCTGGAATAAGAAAGGCTTTCTGCTCCTTCATGAACAAGGGAGCAGGCCAGCATGCAGCTGATACATCCCTGACATTTTTCAACATCAACGATAAGGTATCCATCTGAGACCGCCATTTTCGCCCCATCTTCTTTTGCCTTGCATCCACTCAGCAGATAGCCGCTGCCTCCTATAGCAAAAACAATGGTGCCAGTGCATTTCAAAAATGTTCTTCGCGACAGCCCGATTTTTTTGGGTACTTTGGGTTTCATTTTTTTACCCCGGGATTTAAGTTAAACTATTCTTGCTGAAACAGGACAAGAAAATCTGTACCTAATATTTTTTTAAGGTATTTTTCTTCTCCTGCTATAAAAAAAACCTCCACAAGTATTATGTGAATTATTATAAGGATAAAAGCGTTGTTGAATAATATTTTAAAATGGCCTTGTCTCTACCTTCACTTTTTTGGGGGAGGATCAAAAGGTTAAATATCAAATAGTTTGTTTGTTTGCACGTATTTTGTAAGCTCTTTTGACCATGGAAAATCAATTGTCATTTCTTGCGGATCATTGAGTCGTATTTTGCAATACTCAAACCCAGGGGTTTGTTTATCTAATTTGGATGACACCGGCGTGTTTAAAAATTCATCAAAGGAAGGTGTTGTGCCTGAAATAGTAATTTTCACCGCCTTTGCCCAAGGTATTAAAAATGAGGAAGTAAACCAACTGAGTGGTATTGTGTCTGAAAAAACAATTCCTTTCAGGGAAGGAGAGATTTTCTGCGTTCTAATTTCATAGGCATTAAAGCTATTGAAGCAGCATTTGCCTATTAGATACTTAGGGAAACTTAGTTCAAAGTTCATTTGAATTTTCGAAGAAAGCCTGTATCTGTTTTTAACAATCGTCCGGATTTTTTTAACATTCATAATAACCTCTTAATCTGAGTGAAAGCGTAAGTAAAGAATTTAAAAAGAAAACATGACAATTAACTGTTGAATTCAGGGCCGCCAACGGAAGGGATGGAACAAGGGGGGAGCTCTATTTTTTCCTGTATGGCTTCAAACACTTGAGTATCAATTAGAACTGCAACACTTTTTCCCCTCTGCGTTATAATCAAAGGTCTTTTAGTATCATGAATTTGTTTGATATAAGTTGCCATGCCATTTCTAACTTCGGATAATGGGTTTTATATCTTGGCCAATTCGTAAGTTTTGCATTACTGGTTCATTTCGAATTTATTATTCTTTACGTAAGCTTACAGGATCTGGAAATTCAAAATCGCTAATAACCCGGTCCCTTTTAATATTGTGAAATTAAGTTTTGAGTTCATTGGGCAAAACAAATTTTAAATTATTTTTTTCCATATACTCATGAAAACCTATCAATTTTTTATTGTTACTTTCCATATTCACAGCTTGGTATTGGCAATTATTTATGCAACCGAAACACAAAACGCATGAATCAGTATTCACTGAAAAACTATCCAGATCAATAGAATCTGTCGGACATTTTTCAACACATGCATTGCATCCCACACAGTTTTGTTCAATAATATGATGATTATCCACAGTCAGCTTGGTCCACCATTCCGGTCCAAAATACGTGGAAAATTCTCTTAGGGTCAGAGTTCTCTTGAATTTTGATGTACTGCCTTTTTCAACCTGTGACAGGATAAACCCGGCATATTCACGAACTTTTTTATACGTGTTCTGGTCTGGTAAAACAGGTTTCTGCATGGTTTTGATCTCAGCGTCATTTTCTTTAAACGAAAGAGAATAGGAGCTGATGCTCATAAACGATTCCAGGCCAACAGGCACGCCGTTTTTTTTCACCAAAATTTCTAACATACTGCAGCCTGCATTGTGCTGGTTCCCTTCAGGTCCGCCAAAGGTGACATAGGCAGCTACTGGAATCCCGCTAATATCGGGCAGGGATTGGATAAAATCTTTTACAAAATCCGGGGTGTCATAATAAAAAACAGGGGAACCGATCACGATGAGGTCAACAGTGGGAACCATGGATGCGTCACTATCACGAAGGTCCCCATAAATCACCTTGATTCCTTTTTTTTCAAATGTTTTTACAAGAACTTTTCCGCATTTTTCGGTATTACCGGATTGGCTGTACCACAGGACAGCGGCATTTTTAATTTCTTTTGACTTTAAGGGGACTTGTGCCTCAATGGTATTGAGGGTAATGCAGGATGGTAAAACAGGGAATGCTGTCACGGCTGCTATTACTGCACTTTTTTTTAAAAAACATCGTCTGTTGTCCATGGAGGCTGCCTTTTTAAATGTTATTTTTAAAAAATTTAATGTTTCCTATTTTTTTTGTTGGAACACAAAAGTTATGACGGGTAGATATTTTTTAGCTGATTGAGATTTCTATAGATCTGCTTAACTCAGTTTTCAAATTTTGGGAAAAATAACTATCAGACTGACAGTTTACGCAGGAGAAAAATTCTGGTCGAATGAGAATGTCTTTCTAAGTAGGCCTTTTCTTTCGATTATCTCTGACAAGATAAGAGTTCCCCGTACCGCGTTTTAGTTCAAACAGGTCTATCGCTTTAAAAAGACTGCTTAAATTTTTATAACCATAATTTCTGCAGTCAAAAGAGGTTTTATTCGATATATGTGCTCCTACCGGACCGAGTGCTGCCCAGCCATTATCTTCTTCTGTTGATTCAATCGCTGTGCGGAGCAAATTTATCAGTTTGGTATCAGATTTCATATTTTTTGATTTTGTTTGTACAGCACCATTCTGTTTTGGTTCCTGATCTAAGAATAAAAACTTGGAACATGCATTCACAAATGGAGACGGCGCCTTACGTTCACCAAATCCCAAAACAACCTTCCCTTCAGCGAGAGCTCGTGTAACCATTGGAGTAAAATCACAGTCGGATGACACAAAGCACATGACATCTATATCTTTCGTATACATCACATCCATTGCATCAATAACAAGTGCAATATCTGAGGCATTTTTCCCCTTTGTGAGGTCATATTGTTGTACCGGCTGAATCGCATATTCGTGTAGAAGCTCTTCCCATGATTTTAGAGAGGGATTTTTCCAATTTCCATAAGCTTTTCTTATTGTTACTACACCATACTTTGCCACTTCGCTTAAAACGTCTTCAAATTTATTCGCAGGAGCATTGTCCGCATCTATGAATAATGCGATTTTCTGTTTTAAGTCATTCATTTTCTATTGAATCCTCTAAATTTTGGAAAAATTTTTTTTAATTCACTTTGTTAAGGGGCGCGTCAGTCTTAAATCCTATTTGAATAAGGTGCTATTTCTTATTTTTTTTGTCTTTCTTTTCTTTACGTTTTTCTTTCAATGATTTTTCTGACTTTTTCTTAACTGCTTTTTGCGAATCTCTTCCCTTCGCCATGATTTCCCCCTTTGCTATGGTTTGTGAAATATTGCTTTTGATTGTATTTCCATCATAATCAAAATACAAGCGGAATCATTTTATTCCCTTATCATTTTTTTGTGAAGTTCTTAACATGTAACGATTTTTGACATTGAATATTTCGGACTCGGAAATAACTTTGAACCCGAATTTCTTATAAAAGCGTACATTTTTATCCACATCTGTCTCTAAGTATGCTTCTGCCATACAAGCATCCACTTCCTTACAGAAACGCTCCATAAGCATGGAACCGATACCTAATCCTTGATGAGAAGGCAGTACACCAATAGGACCAAGATGCCAATGTTGACCCAACGGCTCGTGCCGTGCCCATTCTGTATGCCAGACAGATTTCCGCCAGTTAATATCATTCTCATCTTTTGAATCTTTGGGATTATCAACAGGTCTATATCCCTCGCATGACTTCATTCTCATTACTCCGATAATATTTTGTTTTTCCTTTGCCAGAAAAACAATGCCCGGCAATTGAGTAAAGAGTTCACAAAACATTTTTTCAATTTCCTGTCGTTCATTTTCACTATTACCCTGTAAAATAGCTATATGAAGTTGAGCATTAAGCATGGCAATACTAAGAACCTTCGCTGATTCCTGGGTGTCACTTTTTTCCATAAATGAAATATCGGTGTTTGTCAAGCAAGTTGTCGCCTAAATTAAATTTATTTTTTTGTAGTAATTTTCTTTAAAATACGCATTTAATTCGCTTCGCTCATTCTTTTTAGGTTTTTTAAGGCAGGGCAGGATC
>Ga0233430_1003308_pt1 | contig 16533 bp, 14 predicted proteins | sample SI_118_April2016_2_FD_179883 | JGI IMG/M metagenome (GOLD analysis project Ga0233430, IMG submission 179883) | Seawater microbial communities from Saanich Inlet, British Columbia, Canada - SI_118_April2016_150_MG | ecosystem: Environmental > Aquatic > Marine > Inlet | place: Canada: British... | reverse complement strand
GAGTACAATCATGATAGTAATTTAGATATTCATATTTTTTTGAATGTTGAAAATCCATTGGGTCCATACAATAAAAAGGAGTTAGAATTTAAGTTTGGTTCTAAGTAATTACTTTCTAATGAATATTATTAAAATTGTTTAGGTATTTGGAAGAGTGTGCATATGGCAGGGCTAAAGTTAGGTGAAGTATTTATTATTGCAGAAGCTGGCGTTAATCATAATGGATCACTTGATTTGGCAAAGAGGTTGGCTGATGTAGCAGTTGATGCTGGTGCAGATGCAGTAAAGTTCCAAACATTTAAAACTGAAAATTTGGTATCTAGAAATGCTAAAAAGGCTGATTATCAAAAAGAAACTACCGATACATCAGAATCTCAATTTGACATGATTAAAAAACTTGAGCTTGATATGGATACTCATCAAAAGCTAATTGACCACTGCCAAGAAAATAATATTATGTTTTTGTCTACACCATTTGATAATGATAGTGTTAATCTTTTGAGTGATTTAGGTTTGCAAATTTTTAAAATACCTAGTGGCGAGATTACTAACTTGCCATATTTGAGGCATATTGGCTCATTAGATAAACAAGTAATTTTATCAACCGGCATGTCAAATATTCAAGAAGTTGAAGACGCGCTAACTATTTTAGTTGGTGCGGGCACCTTAAAGGAAAATATAACAGTATTGCATGCAAATACAATGTACCCAACACCAATGGAAGATGTAAATCTTAATGCTATGCTAACGATGCAAAGAGAATTGGGCGTTGCTGTTGGCTATAGTGACCATACATTAGGTATTGAAGTAGATATCGCTGCTGTAGCGATGGGTGCTAGTGTTATTGAAAAGCACTTTACTTTGGATAAAACTATGGATGGGCCTGATCATCAGGCATCATTAGAGCCCAAAGAATTAAAAGCAATGGTGTCGGCGATTAGAAATATTGAGAAAGCACTAGGCGGTAATGAAAAAAAACCATCACCAAGTGAAGGCATTAATATAGATATTGTTAGAAAATCTATTGTAGCTACTAAAACGATTAAAAAAGGTGAATTGTTATCAAATGATAATATTTCCACAAAACGACCAGGGACAGGGTTGAGCCCAATGAAGTGGGATGAGGTTATTGGGACAGTTGCTTCTAAAAATTACCAGTCAGATGAATTGATATGATGTCTAGAAAGGTTTGTGTTGTTACTGGGAGTAGGGCTGAGTATGGTCTCTTATATCCAATTTTAAAGGAGATTAAAAAATATCGAGAACTTTCTTTGCAATTAGTGGCTACTACTATGCATTTGTCAAATGAATTTGGTTTAACTTATCGATATATAGAAAAAGATGGCTTTAAAATAGATGAAAAAATAGATAGTTTATCTCAACTTGATTCAAATACTTCAATGGCTAAATCTTCTGGTACGACAACTACATTGCTTGCAGATTGTTTTGAAAGGCTAAATCCAGATATTGTGTTGCTTTTGGGTGATAGGTTTGAGACCCATGCTGCTGCAACAACGGCACTATTAATGAACATTCCTATCGCCCATATTCATGGAGGTGAAGTTACTCAAGGTGCAGTTGATGAGCAACTAAGGCATGCGATTACCAAGATGAGCTACTTGCATTTTTGTTCTACCGAAGTGTATCGACAAAGGATCATTCAAATGGGTGAAGACTCATCAAGAGTCATTAATGTTGGAGCCCCTGGTATAGACAATATAGTCAATGCAGACTTGTTGGATAAGGCTAATTTAAGCAAAAAACTTGATTGGAGATTGCCAAAAAAGTATGCTATATTCACATATCACCCAACCACACTTGAAGATAGTGACTTAAAGAGAGATTTAGATTCTATATTTGATACTTTTTTAAAGAGCGACATCGGAGTATTATTTACTTATGCCAATGCTGACTTTGGTGGCAAGACCATCAATAATAGCATTGAAGATTTTTGTAAATTAGATACAAACAAATATAAGGTTGTAAAAAGTCTTGGTCAGTTACGTTATTTAAGTGCTATGAAGCATGCTAATTTACTCATTGGCAATACTTCAAGTGGTATTATTGAGGCGGCAAGTTTTTATAAGCCAGTTGTAAATATTGGTAATCGGCAGTTGGGCAGATTAAGAGGTATAAATGTTATAGATTGTACAATTCAAGAATTGTACCAGTCAATAACATTAGCTCTATCAAATGACTTTATAATTAAATGTCAAAATCAACAAAATATATATGGTGTTGGAAATGCATCCAAACATATTGTTCAAAAATTAATAAAACAGCCACTATCAGTGGTAAAAAAATTTATAGATATTAAATGAAGAATTGGACAGAAATTTTACTAAAATCAGAAGATTCTATACAAACAACGATTGAAGTACTTCATTCTGGAGGGAATAGAGTAGCACTAGTTGTTGACAATAATAGAAAATTATTAGGAATAGTGACAGATGGTGATATAAGGCGCGCTTTGATAAAGCATATTGATATGGATTGTGCTGTTAATGATATAATGAATGTAAATCCTATTACAGCATTAGAGTCTGAGAGTAGTAGCGCAATTATGTTAAATATGCAGAGCAACAATATACTGCATACTCCTATTGTAGATGAGCACAATATACTTGTTGGTCTTGAAACTTTACATCATTTATTGGTTGGAAAAAAATATAACAACCCAGTATTTTTAATGGCGGGTGGATTTGGCAAGAGATTACATCCATTAACAGTAGATACGCCTAAACCTCTTTTACCTGTAGGTAATCGTCCCATTTTAGAAACAATCTTAATGCAATTTATTGAAGCTGGTTTTCATAATTTCTATATATCAATTTATTATAAAGCAGATATGATACGTAAGCATTTTGGAGATGGTTCGAATTGGGGCGTGACGATAAAATATGTGCATGAAGATAGGCCACTGGGTACGGCTGGATCGTTAGGCATGCTGCCACAAGATATAGAAAAACTTCCAGTTTTGATGATGAATGGAGATCTGCTGACCAAAGTTGACTTTATACAGCTACTTAATTTTCATAATGAACAAAAAAGCATAGCAACAATGTGCGTCAGGAAGTATGATTTTGAAGTCCCTTATGGTGTTGTAACTATTGAGAATGTAAATATTCAATCGATAGTAGAGAAGCCACTTCAAAAGTTTTTTGTTAACGCAGGGATTTATATTTTAGAGCCAGAGTTAATTAGTTCTGTTGATGGATTGTCATATATTGATATGCCAAATCTGCTTGAAAGACAGATTAAGCAAGGGGAAAAGATTAATGCATTTCCAATTCATGAGTATTGGTTGGATATAGGGAGGATAGAAGAGTATGAACAAGCACGTAAATATTATTCTAGAGAGTTCTAGTAGTGTCAAAGATTAATACAATCTTAGTGGTCGGTCTTGGGAGTATTGGAAAACGGCATATACGCATATTAAAAGAACAACATCAGACAGTTAAATTAGTTGTTTTGAGGCATGAGAAATGTAATGATATAGATATAGAAGAATTTGGGCTGATTAGTTGCGTCATAACTGTTGAACAAGCTCTGGAATTTAAACCCGATGCAGCTATTATTGCAACACCAGCTACCAAGCATATAGAGATTGCTTTAATTTTAGCTAAGGCCTCTATTCACTTATTAATAGAAAAGCCAATCTCTGCCACATCTGATGGCGTAATGTCATTAATAGACATTTGTCGAAGTAAAAAAATAGTGTTAATGACGGGATATAATTTGAGATTTCAGCCATCACTGCAAGAATTCTATAAACAGATTAAACATAAAAAAATAGGAAGAGTTTTATCAGTTAGGGCGGAGGTGGGCCAATACCTTCCAAATTGGAGATTAGGAAGTGATTATAGGAAAGAGGTATCGGCACAGAAAAATTTAGGTGGCGGTGTGTTATTAGAATTAAGTCATGAAATAGATTATATAGGTTGGATATTTGGTGATTATAAGTGGGTTAAAGCACATGTTTCAAAACAAAGTAGTCTTGAAATTGATGTAGAAGATAATGCTAATATTGTATTTGGTATAGAATCAGATAGAGATAATGAAATAGTTGTTTCATTGAATATGGATTTTATTAGGCATGATAATATTAGGCAATGTATAGCAATCGGTGAAAAAGGGTCACTTCGCTGGGATGGTATAAAAGGTGAGGTGGCATGGTTTTCAAAAGTAAGTAAAGAGTGGAAGGTAATATTTTCACAATTTACCAAACAAGACTATACATACGAAAAAGAGATCGATAGTTTTTTTTCTGCCGTAGAGAAAGAAGAGGTTGTACCTGTGACGGGTGAGGATGGTTTAAAAACAGTTCGAACCATAGATGCAATTCATCAATCACACCGAAATAATGCTATGGTAACTCTATAATGGAGTTGTTTATATGGAATATGTAGTGCTTATATGTGCTAGAAGCGGTTCAAAAGGATTGCCTGGTAAAAATATAAAAGCGTTAGATGGAGTTCCACTGATAGGACGGTCTATTCAAGTTGCGAAACAAATAGATAGGATAGATAGAATTATTGTTTCAACAGATTCAGAAGAGATTGCAGAAGTTGCAAGAGAGTATGGAGCAGAAGTGCCATTTATACGCCCAAAGGAGTTAGCTCAAGATAATAGTTCTGAATGGATGGTTTGGCAACATGCCCTTGATTTTTTAGAAAAAAATAACCCAAATACAATAGATGGGCTAGTTATTTTACCGACAACAGCGCCACTTAGAAGTGTTATCGATGTTGAGAATTGTTTAGATGAGTATGAAAAAGGTGGTGTAGATATTGTGATAACAGTAACAGATGCACATAGAAATCCTTATTTTAATATGGTAACTAATAACAAGAATGGATATTCATCGTTAGTTGTATCTGGTAATAATTTAGTGCGCAGGCAAGATGCACCAATTGTATATGATATGACAACGGTTGCTTACGTGGCAGAACCAAGGTTTGTACAAAATAATCTAGGCTTGTTTGATGGGAGAGTTAGAAGTGTAAAGATACCAGTTGAGAGAGCAATTGATATAGATACTGAGCTAGATTTCAAAATTGCAGAAGGCATTTTAACCATAAAAGAAAAATGAGAACAGTTCAACAATTGATGGATATGAGTGGCCGTACTGTGCTTATAACAGGAGTAACTGGTGGTTTAGGGCAACACATGGCAGAAACAATTGCTGAGTTAGGTGGAAATTTAATTTTGGTAGACCGCCCTGGTTCTGATTATATTGAACTAATAAAAATATTAAAGAAATACAAGTGTAAAGTTAAATGTTTAGATTGTAATCTTGAAGATGGAGAGCAACGAATAAAACTTATAAAAAAAATTAATGATCAGAATTTACCGGTAGATGTGTTAATAAATAATGCTGCTTTTGTTGGTACAACAGATCTGCAAGGTTGGGCAACAGCATTTGAAGAGCAGACGGTAGATACTTGGCGTAGAGCAATAGAAGTAAACCTAACGGCAGTTTTTGATTTATCAAAAGAGCTATTGCCACAACTTAAAAAAAGTGTAAGTGGTTCAATTATCAATATATCATCAATTTACGGAGTTACTGGTCCAGTTTATTCAATGTATGAGGGAACAAAGATGGGTAGTCCTGCAGCATATTTTGCATCTAAAGGTGGGTTAATACAATTAACTCGCTGGCTAGCAAATACAATTTCTCCTGATGTAAGAGTAAATGCAGTTTCACCAGGTGGAGTATTTCGTAATCAACCACACGAATTTGTGGAACGTTATAAAGAAAGAACGCCACTAGGAAGAATGGCAACAGAAGAAGACTTGAAGGGAATTATTGCATATTTAGCAAGTGATTTATCTGCATATGTCACAGGTCAGAATTTTTTGATTGATGGCGGTTGGACGGTCTAATGTGCGATTATTATTAAAAAGATATGAAATTGAGAATACTACCAGATATATCTGCAGTTAAGAAGGCTGGTATTGACCACTATAAAAATAATTATTTTTGGCCGGTGCCAGAAGATGAATACCATGAATTTATTGAGTTTATGTATAGTACATACGTAAAATTAATCAGTGAACTTGATGATAAGGTTTATGATATTGCTCTTGTTGAGTATACTTTTATAGTTTCTGAGTTGACAGGAATATTTCATTATAATTATGTAAAGTCCTATGCAAAGATGGAGGGATTAAGTATTGACCCTGCTACGGAGTCATATTCTTATTTATATCCAGACTGGAAATCAATTGGATTGTACTATTCAAAACTATCATTTCCATATGGTGGAATTATGCGCGTCGTGCGACGTCTTGTAAAAAATATATTTTTTAATAAACATTTATCTGTATTTAAAATTTTTAGTAAATTAATTTCAAAGTCCAATACTATAGGCATAGGAAGTAATGATGCAATCAAGAAGAGTTATATTGAGAAAGAGGGGATATTCTGTGATCATAGAGATTGGATTGATTTAATCTCTGTAAATAAGCCATCATCTAAAAGTAATAGATTATGTGATAGGTTGACTAATGAGGCAATAATACCCTTTTTAAATTCTTTAGAAAGCAAGGAAACTCTGTTTACAAAAGATTTAGATTTTTCGAAGATATTAAATTCTTGGAAGCAACGTATTAGTGATGCATCTATTATATATACGAATCTTTTTTATAATGATAATATTAAATTTGAACGACTTTTGGTTACTGAAGTGGTCAAACCTTACAATAAGTTAATATCGGTTGCATTACAAAGAAAAGGAATTGATGTTTATTGTTTTGATCATGGTAATGACTCTTCAGTAACAAACTATGAGATTGGGAATCAAAATGAGAGAGCGCATTGTAAAAAATTTATTGTCCCTACTCTTGGGGTTAAAAGAAAATATGAAGAGATTTATTCTAATAATATTCTAGAAAGACGAACTGAAATTAAGTATATTTCTGCTGGCCAGTCTAAGTATATTGATTTATTGAAAAGCAATAGTAAAATTAAAAAAACATCAAATTTAAATAAAATAATGATTATTGGAACCCCTTCTAATGCCAATAGATATTATTACGAAAAAGGGTGGTTTTTTTATTTCAAAATTGACCTAGAATTAAAAATTATTGACGCACTTCATGATCGAGGGTATTACGTTATTTATAAAGCACATCCCGGTACATTAACGGAAACAAAAGGTTTATTTGAAGGATATGTAGATGAATATATTACAGACCCATACGAGAAGGTTTGGCATGTCGCAGATTCATTTGTATTTACTGATACTTCATCGAGCACTTTTGGATATGCATTAACAACCAATAGGCATGTTGTTCTTTTAGACAATATCGATAATATTCATCATGAGACAACTTGGGAATTACTTAAAAAAAGGATTAATATAGTTCCTTCGCATATTGATCATAACATGCATATTAGATTTAGTGAAAATGATTTTTACAAGTCGCTTGAAAATAAGGGTGAGACGTACGATAACACTTTTTTAGAAACCGTTTTTGGAAAGGAATAAATTTTATATTATTCCTGAATTATGATTCATAAAAAAAATAACACTTTCCTCTTTTTTTCTCAGTGGTTTAACAGGTCCAAAGAGGCTAATCTTTCATATTCTACTATGTCTATTATCATTGTAATGTCGATATCTACAACTGTTGCAGAAATGTTTGGTTTAGGGATATTTTTACCAATATTTCAATATATGAAGACGGATGGAGATCTAGAAATACTTGTAAGCGAATCAGTGGTTTGGGAGTATATTATTAGTATTTTCAAGTTTGCTAGTGTTGATATTTCTTTATTGGCACTATTATTTATTTCTTTCTTTTTCTTCATGGGTAGACAAGTTTTTACTTATATGCGCGTGGTATTTAAGAGTGCTGTCACTTATAGGTTAGTAAAAGAACTAAGAGATAAGTTGTTTAGTAAATACTTAAATGCGGATACTGCGTTTCATGATAGCACTTCTATTGGTAGTATTTCTAATGTGATTGTAGTAGAAAGTAGTGGAGCTATTCAAACATTAATGCAACCACTAGAGATGGTTACCTATTTAATTATGGCAATAGGATATTTATCGATTCTGTTTTTGCTTTCATGGCAAATGACTGCTGTATCTATTATTGTATTGTCATTTGCCAGTTTAGCCCCAAGTGTATGGATAAAACGAAGTTCACAAGTTGGTCGTGGTCTTGTTAAGGCAAACACCAAATTGTCTGCATTTTTATTAGCACGTTTAAAATCTCCACGCTTAGTAAGGTTAGCAAGTACGCAACAGGCTGAAAAAGATGAATTTAATAGATTGACACAAAATCAACGTAAGAAATCAACTTATTCATCTATATTATTGGCTAGAACAGACTTAGTGCTTGAGCCATTAATTATTGGTTTGAGTTTAATTTTTTTATACATTTCATATACACATTTTAATATGCAAATTGAAATGATAGGACTGTATTTAGTAGTTGCACTGCGGATGATGCCCGTATCAAAAGGTATTATTTCACAATGGCAATCTATTCAGAGTTCATTAGGCTCAATGGAAATTGTTGAAAATAAACTTGATTCTATGGAAGTATCAAAAGAGATTGATACAGGTGTTTTACAATTTAATAAAATAAAACAATCCGTAGATCTTTTAGATGTATCTTATTGTTATCCAATAAGAGAAGATGATGCATTAAAAAATATAACAATCAAATTTAAAGTGAATGAAATAACAGCAATAGTTGGCCCTTCGGGAAGTGGAAAATCAACATTGATTGACTTATTGCCACGCCTTCGCTTACCTAAAGTGGGTTCAATCCGGGTTGATGGTATAGATATTGCAAAATATAAACTTAAAAGTCTGCGCCAGTTAATAGCATATGTGCCACAATTTCCACAGATTTTTGATGGCACTATAAGAAATCACATTCATTATGGAAAGAGCGATGCATCTAGCGAAGAGATTATAGAAGCGGCTCGTTTAGCGGGCGCAGAAGACTTTATAAATCAGTTGCCGAAAAAGTTTGATACGGAGTTAGGTGAGGATGCAGTAAGATTATCAGGTGGACAACGCCAACGACTCGACCTCGCTAGAGCATTATTGGCACACACATCCATTTTAATTTTAGATGAGCCTACAAGTAATTTAGATGCAGAATCAGAAGAAATGTTTAAAAGGGTTTTGACCCAAATTCATAAAGATACAAATACAATAATTATAGTAATATCACATCGCTTAGCAAGTATCGTAGATGCAGAGCAGATTATTGTAATGAATAAAGGAAATGTTGAGATGTTAGGAACGCATTCTGAATTGCTCAATAAAAAAGGGTGGTATGCTGAAGCTTGGACTATGCAAAACCCAATTACTAAATGAAAATAATTATAGATAATAATTCTAAATGGGAAACCACTCAAGTTGGTGATTATTTGGTTCACTATATAGGTCTTTATAAAGAATTGTTGCCATTATTGAAAAAGATTTCAGACCTAGAGGGGGTGCCACAAAAAGAGTCTATTGATTGCCTTCTTGATAAATTGCCAATGCCGAGTGCGGTGATCATGGAGTCAAAACAATCCATTATTGCATTCACCGATCATTTTCGTTGTTATCCTTTGTTTTATACAACAGTAAATGGAGGGGTTATATCTAACAGTGCACGTAAGTTAGCTAAGATATCTAGTTTGCATAATTGGGATATATTATCTGCTAATGAGCTTATGATGGCTGGATATGTTACAGGTGCTGATACTCTTATTCAAGGACTAAGACAATTTCAGACTGGTGAATCTATGATTGTAAATAAAGGCGATAATCGTATTAATGTTTCTAGGTATTATCGTTATAGTCCAGCTCCAGAAGAGGGAAAAAGTGATGACGACTGGGTTGAGGAATTGGATATAATTATGAATGGCGTGACGCAACGCATGATAGATCGTGCCAATGGAAGGTTGATAATGGCACCATTAAGCGCTGGCTTAGATTCACGATTATTGGTCTGTAAATTACACGAAGCAGGATACAGTAATTTGGAAACTTTTTCGTATGGACCTCCAGGTAATTGGGAGGCACGTGGTGCTCAAACTGTCGCAAAACGTTTAAATTTACTATGGCGATTAATTGCCACTAGTAGAAAGAAAGCGCGTCAAATGTTTTGGGCGCCAGAGCGTAAAGCATATTGGAATTTTTCCGATGGACTCTCTGCATTGCCTAACTTTCAAGAATATTACACTATTAGTAAATTATATAGCATAGGTAAATTACCTAAAGAAACTATATTTATTAATGGACAGACAGGAGATTTTATTACAGGTGGGCACATTCCTAAAATACTTAAAGAGAAAAATGCCAATGTACGTACTTTACTGGAAAGCATAACGAGTAAGCATTATTCACTCTGGAAGAATTTAAAAACTCCAGAGAGGTTAGAGCAAGTTGAAGAAAAAATACTTAAATTATTAGATGTAAGTATAGATGCCAAGTTAACTAGTGGGGAGTTAATGTCATTATATGAACGATGGGAATGTGAAGAAAGACAGGCAAAATGGGTTATTCATGGGCAGAGAGCATATGATTTTTTTGGGTATGATTGGCAACTCCCACTATGGGATATTGAACTTGTCAAATTCTATCAAAGAGTACCAATCCACTTAAAGTTAGATCAGCGCCTATATCATCTTTGGTTAGAAAAATGGGACTACAATAATCTATTTCGTGATTTTAATCCTACTGTTTGGAGGTGGCCAAGAGCTACTCTAGTAGTAGTTCCTTTAGCAAAAGTAGTGGAGAAAATACTAGGCAAGAATGCTAAACAGGCATGGTATGAGTTTTTTTTCTATTGGGGGCATACTGCAGAGCATTATGCGCCTTATTCTTACAAGGAATATTTTGACATACGGAGCGATATACGTAACAGTATAGCATTGAATGGACGTACTTGGGCAAAGGAGAACTACCTGCCTGTAGAGTTGATTGATGTAGGACAATAAACTAAGGGTATTAAAAGAATGACATTAGAAAGAACATTAAATAAAATTAAAATAGCAGTAGTGGGCTGCGGACGGATTGCGGAGAAACATTTTGAGGCTATCCATCAACATGCAGCTCATTTAGAGCTGGTAGCTGTTTGTGATATTAATCAAGAAGTACTTGATAGATGCACTACTAAGCTTAAAGTAGAGGGCTACATATCAATATCAGAGATGTTTAAGAATATAGATATAGATGTAGTTGCAATTTGCACTCCTAGTGGCTTACATCCGGATCAGGCAGTATTGGCAGCAGAGCATGGAATTCATGTAATAACAGAAAAACCAATGGCAACTCGCTGGAATGATGGTATACGCATGGTGCGTGCTTGCGATAATGCTGGAGTGCGATTATTTGTTGTTAAACAGAACCGTAAAAACAGCACATTACAGTTACTAAAGCGCGCAATCTCTGAAAATAGATTTGGGAAAATCTATATGGTGCATATAAATGTATTCTGGACTAGGCCGCAAGAATATTACGATTCAGCAAAATGGCGTGGAACCTGGGAATTAGATGGTGGCGCCTTTATGAATCAGGCAAGTCATTATGTTGATTTGATTGATTGGCTTATTGGGCCAGTTGATAGCATACAAACAATGATGGCAACTCAGGCACGTAATATTGAAGTTGAAGATACAGGGGTAATGAATATACGTTGGCGTAGCGGTACATTAGGCTCAATGAGCGTTACAATGCTTACCTATCCTAAAAATTATGAAGGCTCTATAACTATCATCGGAGAGAAGGGGACAGTACGTATTGGAGGGGTAGCAGTGAATGAGATTGAAATGTGGAAATTTAAAGATAAAAAGGATTATGATGAACGGGTTCAAGATGTAAATTATGAGACAACTTCGGTTTATGGTTTTGGCCATCCAATGTATTATAAAAACGTAATTAATGTTCTGCAAGGCAAGGAAGAGCCAGAAACTGATGGACGAGAAGGATTAAAATCATTAGAGCTACTAATCGCTGCATACCTATCTGCAAGAGATGGGCGCACGGTTTCATTACCACTTGAGTATTGAAAAACGAATGGAATACATGGTTCACGATACTGCTATTGTTGACAAAGAAGTGTCTATCGGTTTAGGTACTAAAATTTGGCACTGGACCCATGTGTCTACTGGTGCAGTCATTGGAAAAGGGTGCTCATTAGGGCAAAATGTATTTGTGGGTAGTCAAGTGGTGATTGGCGATAATGTAAAAATCCAAAATAATGTGTCTGTATATGATAATGTGACACTAGAAGATGATGTTTTTTGTGGTCCTAGTATGGTTTTTACCAATGTGTATAATCCACGTTCTGCTGTGTCACGTAAAAACGAATACTTAGATACATTTGTAGGAAAAGGAGCAACATTAGGCGCTAATTGTACGATTGTGTGTGGAGTTACGATTGGAAAACATGCTTTTATTGGAGCAGGATCTGTAGTTACTAAAGACATAAAGGATTACGCTTTAGTCGTAGGTGTGCCTGCAATACAGATTGGATGGATGAGTGAGTTCGGAGAAAAAATGGAACTTTATATGAATAGTCAAGATATTTATATATGTAAAAAAACCAAAGATAAATATCAAGTTTCAAAAGGCATCTGTAGGAAAGTTTAGTTTTGAAAATATTAACTATTATAGGCGCACGTCCACAATTTATAAAAGCTGCAACTGTATCAAGATTATTGCATGGTAATAAATATAGTGAAATAGATGAGATAATTGTACATACTGGACAGCATTATGATCACAATATGTCGCAGAGTTTTTTTAATGAGTTAAATATGCCTGCTCCAGATTATAATCTCGAAGTGGGTAGTGGTACGCATGGTCAGCAGACTGGTGCAATAATGTCTAGCTTGGAAAAGGTAGTTGAGTTAGAGAATCCTGATTGGATGCTGGTTTATGGTGATACAAATTCAACACTTGCAGCTGCATTAGTTGCAGCAAAAAAACCATGTCAGTTAGCACATGTGGAGGCCGGTTTACGTTCTTACAGGCGAGGCATGCCTGAAGAGGTGAATCGTATTGTGACAGACAGGTTGTCAGATTTACTATTTTGCCCAACTATTCTAGCAAAAAAAAATCTTATAACTGAAGGGCGTAATAATAACGTTTTTGTAACTGGTGATGTTATGTATGATAGCTTTCTTTACTATAATAAAGAAATAAATCATGCTTCAGTAATGCATAAATACAACCTATTATCAAGTAAGTACTTATTGGTTACGATACATCGTGCAGAAAATACAGATGATAAAAGAAAGTTAAGTATTATTTTGGATGCATTGCGATATATCTCTAAAAAAGTTAAAGTAGTATTACCGCTCCATCCTAGAACTAGAAAGATGGTAGAGCAGTTTTCAATCTCTCTTGATGGTATAACAGTAATAGAGCCTGTCCCATATTTGACGATGATAGCATTTCTTTCGAATGCTAAAGCAGTAGTAACGGATAGTGGCGGATTGCAGAAAGAAGCATACTTCGCAAAAATACCATGTTTGACTATTAGGGATGAGACAGAGTGGGTCGAGACACTAGAAAGTGAATGGAACCAGCTAGTTTCACTTAATGATGAATCTGATATTATCGAGAACTTAGACAGAGTTTTAAATCTAGACTACTCAAATCTTCAATATCATAACCACTACGGGTTAGGCAATGCTGCAAAAATTATCGTTGATACAATTATGGATTCTGAGTGAAGATTTTGTATGTTACACGATTATTTTCTGGTTTAGAAAGTAGCTTTATTAATGGCACCTGGGACCCAACAGGCGTGCCGACTATTTATAAAGTCATTAAGGAATTAGATGAAAAATATGAGACAAAATTTATTTTTTCTGCTAAAGATGATGGTGATGGATATTTTTCATTGTGGAAAAATAAAAAAGATAGCATTTTTAATATTGTAGGATTGAGGCAGTCAATACACGTACTTGCTGGTATTGATTTTTTTCCAAAATGGGTAACAAGAAAAATTGCAATAATCTTGCGTGATTTTCGCCAAGCACTTTTTATTATTTTGGCAACTGTAAGATTTAAACCTGACATTATTTATTGTGATCACGCTAATATTATCGTTGCAGCAATTCTAGCTCGTTATCAAAATCATACTCCTGTAGTTTTTCGTGCTATGGGGGTATATCCATTCATGAGAAAGGCGCTAACACCTACTAATATAATTCATTATATTTTTAAGTGGGCATACCATTCACCATTTGATCTTGTTATTTGCACACAAGATGGCAGTGGTGTTGAGCTGTGGTTAGACAATGCATTGCGTGCGGGTATCAAAAAGGAAGTATTGCTTAATGGCGTGGGGGAAACTATCCTTCCTGACGTACTAGATAAGCAGTTACTGTTGCTTGCGAAAAAGAAAAGTACCATTCTTTTTGTTGGTAAACTGGAAAAATACAAAGGATGTTATGAGTTTATAGAGTCAATTTTATTGTTGCTTGAGAAAAATGACGATAAAATTCATGCATTAGTTATTGGTACAGGGAATGAGAAACAACAGTTGAAGAGCCTGGTAGAAAGAGCTAACTGTACAGAATTTTTTACCTTTATTGATAGATTGCCACATAATCAAATTGCGGCAGCGCATAAAATTAGTGAAATATATGTATCAATGAATCACCTTGGCAATTTAAGCAATTCAAATCTTGAAGCTATTCAACATAATGACTGTATGGTTATACCAGTATCACAGCCTAAAATTGGTGTTGATGTTGTAACAAACAGGTTGCTAGATGATGCAGTTGTAAATGTGCCTATTCAAAACCCTATTGAGCTGTCAAAGGCTTTAAATATTTTAATAAACTCTAAGGATAAAAGAGATATGTTGTCAAAATCTGTTAATTTTAAAAAAAGAGATTTTTTATGGTCATGGGAAGAACGGATTAAGGTGGAGATCAATTTACTTGAAAATCTTGCTAAGGCTAACCTTTGATAGAGGTTTCTCATTTTGTTGGCCTCTCGGGTGTTGGTGGTGTACAGAGGAATTTTGTAGAGTATATTAATAATCAGTCCATATCAGAGTTAGATAATACTATACGGCATAAAGTTTATACCTTAGGAGAGGTTGATTCTCAATATGAATTGTTAGAAAAAGTTTTTGATATAAAAAACCTTAAAAATTTATTTTCATTAATTTTAGATATAATTTCTAGAAAGAAGATTGTTCATTTCTATAACAATCTCACCAGTATTAAGGTTGTACTTTTTCTGTCCTTATTGCCAGTACATAATCTCATATTGCATGAGAGAGGGGCAATTTGGAATTTATCATATTCTCGTGGACCATTATTACGCTTTGTTGTTTGGAAGGCGCACTTAATCTTGACTAATTCCAACGCTACTAAAATAATGTTGGAGAAAAAATTTAATATCACTAGTAAGAAAGTAAGAGTTATCCATAATGGCATTAACACTAAGGTTAAGTGTACAAAAAAAAAGTTGTTACATGATAAATCCTCGATTTTTCATATAGGTTTTATTGGTCGATTAGATACACCAAAAGGTGTGCATGTTTTAATTGAGGCAATGCGCCATTTGGTTGGTAAAAATATTGAATTAGTTATAGCGGGTGACGGTATTCTTGAATACTTCCTTAAAAAGCAGGCGAAGGACTATAAAAACATATCATTTATTGGTCGTGTAGAAAATCCATATAGATTCTTAAGTAGTATAGAATTATTAGTAGTGCCATCAATACGTGAACCGCTAGGTAATGTCTGTCTTGAAGCGGGTTTATGTAGAATACCAGTACTAGCAGCAAATATTGATGGAATACCTGAAATTATTGAAAATAAGGTAACTGGTGAATTAATAAATGCAACTGATAGAATTTCAATTTATATGCCAGAAGGCGCAGTTCCATTGCCGAATTTTGTGGTAAACCCAACAAACCAACAGCTCCAAATTCCCAGGCAGATTAACCCCCTTTTGTTAGCAAGAAAAATATTAGAATTGAGTGAAAAGCCTGCACTATTAGAATATTACGCTGAGAATCTGCATAGTAAAGTAATGGATTATTTTAATATTGATAGATTTAGTTCTGAGTTACATGCTGTCTATCGAGAGATAAATACTTCAAAGTCAATAACGCATAAAATAGATAATTGAATTTTAAGTTTAGAGTTTAAAAAGATAAGGTGTACTTTATAATCATTTCATAAAATGGTAATGAAAGTAGTTTTTTAGATATTATCAATTAAGTAATATTATTAGAGACCTTTGCATAAATGAACCCAAATTATACCAATCATAACCCCAATCCAGTAAAATAAAAACCATCTAAAAACAACCATAAAACATCAAAAAAATGTCTTGGAAAAACACGCAACAAACCTCATTAGCAGATGCCCTTGTTATCGAGCATAAATCCCTATCAGAGCTTGATGATGTACATAACATCATCTTTTGGCCTGAGATAGAGAAGACTCTATCCAATCTATATTCATCAGTACGAGGTGCGCCTGCCTATCCGCCATTGATGATGTTTAAGATTCTTATCCTTCAGGCTTGGTACAACCTT
>Ga0233430_1003305_pt1 | contig 16545 bp, 18 predicted proteins | sample SI_118_April2016_2_FD_179883 | JGI IMG/M metagenome (GOLD analysis project Ga0233430, IMG submission 179883) | Seawater microbial communities from Saanich Inlet, British Columbia, Canada - SI_118_April2016_150_MG | ecosystem: Environmental > Aquatic > Marine > Inlet | place: Canada: British... | reverse complement strand
CTGTTGGATTACACATGCAGCCAGCTTAGTAATTCCGGTATCATCAAACATTTGTTTCCTCATAAATCACTTATCAGAATGTCAGCTCTCGACACTCATCCTTTACCAGTTCAAACGTTCCGCTTTTTTGTTCTAGTATTGAGATAAAAAAATATAGGTGTGTTACCGTGCCGGGCGCTTCTCAAGATCAAAACCTTCCGCAATGGGGGAAGTGTATACGTGTATACGCGTATACAGTGTAGACATACTCATAAAAATGTCTACGTTTCTACAAAACATACTTATTCCTTTTAGTAAGTGTATACAAATAAATATATTGTATACACTTATACATGTATACATGTCTACGCTTCTGGTGTCCATAATTTATACTTTTTTGTCTTTCCTGATACCTGTTCTACGATTTCACCAGCATCAATCAAGCTGGTGATTATTCGTTTTATTTCATCGCGGCCCATTCTATGGCGCTGGTTTAATTCTCTTTCGGTTGGGTTCAATCGTTTGATTGTTCTCAAGACGCGCTCTTCGTTGGCGCGCTCTGCGCTCTCCGGTGGTTCGTTCAATTGGTTATACAGTTCGTGCAGGCAATTGCGCCAGCGTTCGGTGATCGCTTGTGCTCTGGCGAAGTGATGCAGCTTTACGCTGTCACTCCCGGCCAGGCTTGCTAACAGCAGCGACACGCGCAGCGCTTTTTCACTGAAACGGGCGTAATTGGCGTCAAGATCCTGTTCGTCGTAATTTTCTACGATGTCAAGCAGTGCTTCATCATAGAGATAAAATGCGTCTTGGGTGTCAGCGTCCACTTCGATAACCTGGGCCTCGCTGGGTGTAATGATTGCACGCTTGCCGGTTGTTTTCCCCTCTCCGGTGATCAGATCAGTGATACTTACTCCAGGCAGCCCCAGGCGCTGGGACCACTCATGCAGCGGCGTGATAATATTCGCTGGTATGATGCGTTCACCTTTGGGAAAGCGCGCCCGGCTGCGTTCTGTGTTTGGCGGTGTTATCAGTGCAAACCTTGCTAGAAATCCATCACCCCATAGCGCATCACCTTTTCCAGCAAAGGGCCTCAGGTCTGCCGGTGTCAGGCTTGCTAACAGTGCCAGGTATGGGCGTTCTACGATGTCATCCCCGCGGCCGATGCTGCCGTATTCATACCTTTGCGGAGTATCATCGAAACGTCGTAAAAGCCCGCGGCTGTCGGCCTGGCTGCCACCAGTCCGCATCATCGATGATATGTGCATCCCGAATTCATCATAAAACCATCCCCGCTGGGCTGAACATGCCAACCGTTTCCGGATGCGTTCTTGCTGTTCGGGTTCCAGTTCATCAAAATTATCAGGTATTCTTACTGTTAGATCTTGAATAAACTTTTGTGGGGTTGCACAGTCAGCGGCCAGCAGCCAGCCCATACCCGCTGCATGTAGCGCCTGCATGGCAATATCTGCAGTGGTGCTTTTTGCGTGTAAGCTGGACCTCGCCACCATTGCAATATAAATGTTTGTATATCGTCGTTTTCCCATATTCGCAGCGACGCGCCTTGCTGCAATGGTAGACAATAACCATAGACCGCAAGCCTCATGAAATGCGTCATATGCTCTGGGTGACCATAACCGACTGAATTCTATGTAATCATCCAACCACTTGTTAGCGCCATTGCCTGGCATATCCCCTAACTTGGCATAATCAGGCAGCGGCGGCGCTTCTGGTTCATTCTGTGCGCTGCTGGCTGCTGAATTCCCGGCGTCCTGTGCGCTGGTTTGCTCTGGCGGCTTCTCAGCTGTGCTTTTATCCATTGATTTAGTCCTTTTATCAGCGTTCACCGCTGGACCTCTGGCCGTTCCGGTGTATGCTGATACCATAGAGTCTATTGCATCGCTCTCAGTGAAGGGATCTTTATTTCCAGGATATTGCGGGCAGCTGCGGGCATAATTTCGCATATATGGTTCAGCCGCTGCCTGTGTTAGTCCGTGATCGCGCAGCTGGCAAGCCAACCAGAAAGCATCATTATCCCGCTGCCCGGGTGCGGTTTGGGCAAGCGCTTTATTTAGCCAATATTCGCCGCTGTCTGTGGTGTCGATAAGTCGGGCGGGCGCTTCATTCGCTGGTAAAAGTGAACCAATTGGTTCACTTTCTAAATTAGCAATCAGATCCAGCACCCAGGCGGGCGCTTCCACCAGGTAGGTATCAGGGCCGTGATCATCTTGCCATTGATACGCGCCCCCGCTGCAGATATAACCCCTGCTGCGTAGGTCCAGCCCCGGCGCTAACTGCCCGGCGTTGTTGGGAATGTTTATGCCCTCAGTCAACTTGAAAAGAAAATGCGCGCCCCCGCTGGGTGTCCGCTGCACAGGTCCGACGGGTGGATATTCGCCGCCGCCGTGATCATCAATCAGGCGCTTGAATTCAGCGCGACCATTGACACCATTTTTATTATCGACGTCCAGCGCCCACATTCCGGATTTTTCGCAGGCGATACCAATAAGCGCATCAGGCCAGCGCTTCCACCAGGACCGGATCTTTGCGGCGTCGGTGGTTGCTGTGGATCCCCACTTGGTATATGGCTTTTTATCCGGTTTGCATGGGTGAACATGCCAACCCAGGGCAGCATAACTCAGGGCGAAGTCAAGGTTATCGCTCATGTTTGTCCCTTATATAGTCTATGGGAATGATGGTTCTCGGAATGGTTGGCGTTTCGCCGTAGGTCTCTAGCGCCATTTCAAGCCTGGCCAGCTCGCCCCGGGTGTTCCAAATACGGGCTTTTAGGTCGCAAAATTCCGCAGCCGTCGCCTTGTCGGGCGTGTATTCGATTTCTTCCCCTTGCCCATTAATGCTATAATGGGGGTAGAGAATAACGCCCCTGCGTGTCTTGTTCTCGTTTTTTGCCCTCGGCTCGTACCCGAGGGCATTCCCTTTTGCTATCATGCTGTTACCTCCTGTTTATGGTTGGGTGGTTCCCCCAGCAGCCGCCGGGCCTCTGGTGTTTCGGCCAAGGTCAGCAGGCGGCGCACCGTTGCGGCCTTTGTACGGCCAGCAGCCAGGGCCAGCTGGTCAAGTGTGGCTAGCTCCTGGGGGGTCAACCGGATATTCACTTGCTTATTTTTTACAATCATTTTCACCTCGCTATCTTTGCTATACCTTATTTGCAAAATAAAAAAAGCCCAGCTCCGTTATGGGCTGGGCGTGGTTAGCTGGTCCTTGATCGTCTAGCGATTTCTACCAATTTCTTGACAATCAAAATTTTACATGTATAATTTGTATACAAAAGCATAACTTTATACATTGCTAACCGCGTCACGTGGAGTCTCTGCCAAAAGATCAGCCCGTGAGCGTGGTTTGCTATTAATGGGGTGGTGTAAAGGTTCAATTACTTGCTTAGATTATAACGCACATCATTACTTGACGCAAATAATTAAGCTTAAAATATAGGCAGAATATACGTTCTATCTGGGGGTGTGTTTTCTTACCACCCCCGGATATACGGTTAATATCTGACATAATCCGTCCCGGTGTCATCGTCTGTCTCATTTGCCCCGATATAATGGGCGGTTGTCTTTGGGTCGCTGTGTCCTAGCATCGCCTGGACCAGCATCAGGCTTGCCCCGTTATCATAGGCATTACGGGCGCAGGTTCGCCGCAAATCGTGGGGGCTTATTCTGTTATTGCCGTCTGCTGGGGCCAGGCCTGCCAGGTGGCCATACTCGGCCACTATACGCCCGATCACGCTTGAATTTAGCCGCCGCCAGGTCAGCTGCCCGCCTTTGGTCAAGTTGTAAAATACCGGATCGTTGCCCTTGCCTATTTCCAGGCCCACGGCGTCAATCCAGACTGTAAGCGATTTGAATAAAACATCATGTAATTTCAGGCGGCGGGTTTTGCCGCCCTTGCCGCGTAAGACGATCCACCAGCGCCCGCCGTCCTGTTTGAAGTTCTCAGTTGACAGCCTGGCGATTTCTTCCCGGCGTAGGCCAGCAAATAAAGCCACATCCAGAATAGCCCGATCCCTGATCGCTTTCATATCATGGCGGGCTTTCAGTTCTACAATGGCGCGCAGCTGGCGCACCTCAGCCGGGGCCAGGCGGCGGCCCACTGGTTTAACATCCCGGCGCTGGCGGCGTCTGTATGGCCTGATCCCCAGCGCCAGCCCCTGCTCGAAAGTAAGCACATTATCACGCATGGCCACGCGCAGCAGCGCTCGGGCAGCGTTTAGCCGCTGGTTTACTGTGGCCCGTGATAGTTCGCCGTCCCGCTGCAGCCAGCCCGCAAATTCATCCACCAGGGCAGCCGATACCAGGCGCAGCACCGCCGCATAACCTCTAAACTCCCAGACTGTACGGCGGCCCTCTGTGGTGGCCAGCGCCAGGGGCTGCCAATCTGTGGGCAGCCGGTCACTGTGGCGCTCACTCAGGAATTGTAAGAATAGCCCGATCCCGTGTTGGTAAGCCCGGGCCGTGTGTTCACTGTCGCCCGCTGCTGCCTGTATGGTTGCGTTTACCAGTTCGGCCAGGGGTTGGTTTATTGCTACATCGGCGATCACCGCTGAAATAGTGGCATGGTCCAGCCAGGCGCTGGGGGCAGTTGTAATAATGGCGTTTTCGCTCATGGTTCGCTCACTTTCAGATAGTTGCTAATAAACTAAATTATCACTTACTATTATGGCTTGAAAATGGGCGGGCAGCAGGGCCACCCGCCCTTTACTTGTTACGATTTATGAGAATTCGCTAGTTTAGCGTGCTCAGCTTTGCTAGCTAGTCTAGCTCGGTATGCTGCTTGCTTACAGGCATTACAGCACCAGCGGGCTTTTGGGCTGGCCATGAATTCACGCCCGCATAATTGGCATATTCGCCTGGTTGGTTTACTCATTGGGTGATTACCTCCATTAGCCCACCATGCCCACGCCCATTGTCCGGGCCCGCCGGTAAAGGGTCCCTGGCCACCTCAAACCGCTGGCGCTCTTTCAGCTTGCGGGCAGCCTGGCGCTCTGCTTTGCGCTCTGCCTTTTCAATGGTCAGATCCTGCAGCCGCTTTGCATGGCCAGCTCGTAAAGCCAACACCAGACCGGCGCAAACGCTCAGCGAAGATAACAGGCCCTTAGCTAGCTTGTGGATCGGCGGCCCAGGGTCCAGCAGGGCGTTTACAGTGATCACCGTTACCAGGTAGAAAGCGCCGGTTAGAATAGCCACCAGGACAGGCGCGCGCGGGTCACTCTTGCGGCGGTTGCCCTCATAACTCCATAAGCTGTAAGCCGTCTGAATACTGGACAGGCCCAGGGTTTCCACGGTTGCGGCTGCTGCCCAGGCTGCCCACACTGGAAAGCCCAGGGTGTTAGTCATGCTCTGCCAGGTTAATAATGCCGGCGTCAATGGGGCCAGCCAAGGGCTTACTGCAGCCACAAGATCGACTAGCAGCGCCTCGGTTGCCTGGACCATTGCCAGCAGCCCACGCAGAAAGTTTACTGCTCGATTTGTCATACTCAGTTTTTCCCTCCTATTGCCAGCCCCAGCAGCTGGCGGCCCTGATCGGTTGCAATATAGCCGGGCTGGTCATCGGCCTGGCTGGGGTTGTGTTCTTTATGCCATTGCTGCAGCCATTCGCGCATTTTGTCCGGATCGGTTGGCACATCAGGTCTAAATACTATCTTATGGTAGTCCACTTTATAAGCCTCCTGGGGGCTTATAAAAAAGCCCCGGTAGTAGAGTAGATCCACCAGGGCGCATAGTGTTACTGATATAATTCAGCGCAGCCCTCTACCAGCTAGTACCTGGTGGTTGGGTAGGCCCTGGCCTGGTGTTCTAGCACCGGCTGGGGCCGTTTCGTTACGCTAATTGTAAGCTATTTTGTTACGCTTGTCAAGACGTAAACATGACGTATACAGTATTTACGTGTTGTATTCGTCATTCCGCATATATGGTCATCCCCGCTTGTTTTGGTTGTGGCTTGACGTCAATCTTTCCCGCCTGGTAGTCCTTTACTCCCCGCTCAAGAAACAGCCTGGCCACCTCTGCGGGTGATATTTCCAGATCGGCGGCAATTTCTTTTACTGTCTGTTTCAGCTCTGGGGGTATTCGATAAGACGCTACTTCTGCAGCGTGGGCAGCGTCCCAGGGTCTTACCCGTTTTTTTCCTTTTAGGGTGGTCCCTGTTATCTTTGCATCTGAAGTCTTAGCTGGATCGCGTCTGGGTGTCATGCTTTCAACATCCTATCTACCAGCGCCTGGTATTCTTCGGCTGCCCGGCTGGTGGGGGCCTGCTCGAATATTGTTTTACCCTCTGCGGCGCTCTCCCTAATAACGGTTGCTTGGTGGATCGGGGCCAGCACCAGGTTATTAAAATGCTTTTTCAGGTCCTCTATTGTCGCCTTGCTCTCCCTGGTCTGTTCATCGTAGAAAGTCGGCAGGATCCCGAATAAACGCCCACGCCAGCCCTTTTCTGTGGCCTGGTCGGACGTTTCAAGTAATTTGAAGATCCCTTCACTGGAAAGAAAATCACACTTTGACGGTATCAGCAGCCAGTTAGCCGCATAGATTGCCAGGGCTTGAATATCGCCCACGCTCGGGGCTGTGTCAATCACTACGAAGTCATAGCGGGCCGCTTTCAGCTTATCGGCCAGGTGGGTAGTTTCGGCGCTCCTGATCGCTGCCTGGGCGTCAGCAGTTCTCTTATCGCCGGTGATCACATCTAGGCCCGGACGGGCGTCTTTCAATACCAGGTGATCCCAGCCCCCACGGCCCGCCACCACAAAATCATAAGCGCCAGCGTCATCCTCAACATTCAGCAGCGTTTTTACCTGGCCTTGCGGGTCCAGATCCACAAGTAAAACAGATTTCCCGGCCAGCGCCAGGCCATGAGCTAAGAATACCGCGGTTGTGGTCTTGCCCACTCCGCCTTTTTGGTTTGCTACTGTGATTGTTGTCATGGCGCTATTATCGCCCGAGCTGGCCCACAGGTCAAGCGATTACAGACGTTTACCACCATTTACGCCAGTAAACAGCGCCTTTTTTATAGCGTCAATCTGTTCAGTTTGTCACAAAATAGCCTATCAGAATACAGCTTCCGGAAATGTTTCCTACGCATTTACTTTAGTAATTGGATAGTTTTTAGGGCGCTTCTAACCAGCATTGCCCATCAATATCAAATGTACTTGTATTCCATCCGAATTCCTTGTAATAAACCAAGAATTGTTTTAAGTAGGCTTCATTATCATCACGGCTTACATACGTGATTCCATGTAACCTAGTATCAGTATTATTATAAATTGAGGTGCGCACCGTTAAGCTTACGCGGGCAACATCACTCAAGCCCCCAACATAAGAGCTCAGGCGACTAGTACAGTTTGGCGCAAATAACTGATAAGTTATGCGTTTAGCGCCTTGCCTTGGTAAGTCCACTTGAATGGTTTTGCCATAGTGAGGTTGTAATATTCGATAAAGGCCAAAACCTTACGTTGCAAGTCATCCGCGGAAGTGAAATTGCCGCGCTTGATAACTTTCCGAACCAGTATACTGAACCAAATTTCGATCTGGTTCATCCAGGAAGCATGTTTGGGGGTGTAATGAAAAACAATCCGATGTGTTGGGTCGCTCAAAAAGGCAGCCCGAGAAGCCATGGATTTCAAAATACCATATTTCCCTTTCACGCCCAGATCGATAACAAGGTCTGATTCTTCTGCGACATAACGCACCAGCGATGCAGACATGTGCGTGTTGAGATTGTCGCAGACGAAGTCCCATTTACGGGTCAGCGGATCTGAATCTACACGGCGTTTGATATGTTCCACAAAATCCTTTTCGTTGCGTGTTTTGCTGGCTGTACAGGCAACCAGTTCTCCACATGCAACGTCAAAGTTGCAGGTAAAAGACAAGGTGCCATGTCGTTTGTATTCGAACTCGCGCCGTTCTACTTTACCCGCTGACATAGGCAAATCAGGGTGTTTTCGCTCCAATGCCTGAACACCGGTCATTTCATCCAAACTTTCAGTTCGTTGTCCCTGTTTTGCCAGTTCAGGAGCTTGTTTGTAGACCTCGTTTATATCAGCAACTTTGTCATCAAAACCCGCTTCGTAGGCAGGTGTCAACCAATAGCGAGTCAAATGTGGCTTTATATCAGCATCTTTTTAAAAGCCTCGCAGCATGTCGGCTCGAGATACTCTTCACAATCTTGCGTTTCACCATTTCATCAGCTATTTCGCGTCCTGTCCACTGGCTAATTGGTCTACCCGCTTTTTCAGGCTTCTCACAGGCCAGCGCTTCCATCTTGCAACGTTGATCAGCTGTAATTCGACTGGGTGCCCCAGGGCGAGGACCATCTTGCAAACGGTCTTCAATGCTCAAATCCTCGTAGGATATTGTCTGTGCTTTCGCCCAACGGTTGCGCCAGCGTTGGGCTGTGTTGATGCTGACTTTTAAGTCCCTTGCTATCGCACTATTGGTTTGTCCTTGTCCAGATGCCAAGATGATGCGTCCTCGTAAAGCAATTTGCTGACCTACATTATGGCGGCGAACCAATTGTTCCAGACCGCCTCGCTCTTCTTCACTCAATTTTACTTCTGTTGCTTTTGGGTATGGCATTCTTTGCTCCCTGCTTTCAGATTTGAGCAAGTTTACTGGCTGCCATCTCCGTTGTCAATCCTTTACGCCTTATTCACCAATTATGCCAATGTGTACTAGTCGAGTTCAATATACCTGAGTAGTCCATTGATATCTGGTCATCACACAACAAGTCTTCTAAAGGGCGTAAATCACTAATCTGTTGCCTCATGTAAACAATATCTGATTTGTTAACCGTTATCTCTGTCTCTGCTTGCACAAGTTCTGATTCCTTATCAGATATTGTTTCATTTGCTAAATCAAGTTTTATTTTAGCATCATCTAACCGATTCTCGGTATCCTCTAGGGCAGTCTGAACATCACTCAACTTACTCTCAGCATCTTCTAGGCTGGTGTTCAAAACTTGAACTCTGGTTTTATAGACAGAATTGGCTTCTTCATAAGTCTGCACAGCCTGTTCCATGATATTGTACGAAGTTTTATATCGGGTAAAACTTACCCAACCTGTTATAGCAGCAATGAGGAGAACAACAAGAATACCGCCATAAATGATAAGGTTTCTGTTTTTATTCATTCGTTGACCTCTCAAGATATCCCCTACACCAGGGGGTGGACAACACGCCCACCAACAATCCACCAGTAATAATCTTATTGTACTTTTTTAACCGGAAAGATTGTGAAATAACGGGTGATATGTCCGCTTATTGGCAGTCAAGCAAATATAACCACTGCAAAATCAATTTTATTGATCACAATTAAGTTCCTTTTCGTTGTTGCTGTTCTATTTATTTACAAATTTTAACACATGAGGAGGGAGTGAAAGTTAGCTGATCCAATCGTTTTTTCTTTCACCCATTGGGTGAAACCCAAACTTGATGAAACTCCTAAGTTTTCAGGCTGAAAAGGTTGTTTTTGAGGTTTTTTTAATTATTTGACGTAGAATGCGGAAACCAGATACTCTTCAACGGCTTCTGACAAGGTTATTCGTCGCGTAAATATATTTCCAAACATGTTGTAGGGCAGACCTACACCTACAAAGTGCGCTCTGCTGTGATGACCACGCCCGAAAAAGCCCTGCCGCACGAGGAAATGGACTGGTTAACGCTGGTCACCTGCCGCGGTTACGATGCACAGGCGGAGTCCTATCCCTGGAGGACGGTAGTAAGAGCCGTGCTGGTGGATGTGAAGTAACCTCATCCGCCCGGAGTATAGACGTTGACAAACCTGACAGGTTTGTTTATAATAGTTTCCGGATATTCATCAGAAATATTCTCAGCAGCATTGGACTTGAGTGGATAGTATATTCTGGCTGGCCGGTGATCACATCACAGTCACTCAGGATAGGTTATCAGAATGAGGCAACTGGTGTCCAGTTGCGCCATTCTGACCAGTAAAACAAAAATATATGACGGTTGCCATCACATTGCTCTGTGCGTACTGGGCTGCAGATGGTGGGATGGTGGATACGTTCAATGCCCTCTGCATGCTTTCCAACCAGGTCTTCATAAGTCCCCGGCACTTGAGTCTGGTAAGTGCCGGTCTCGTGCTGTGGGCATTTGACTCCAGGACCGAAGTGCCGGGGACCTGGGCATATGGCTCCATACTGATGACTGAATGCAAACCGGGGCGCAGCGTTTTGTTTGCTGCGCCCCGGTATATGTGCAGGTTTTTGCCTGCATCAAATGATTCTACTTCACATCCACCAGCACCGCCCGCACGACCGTCCTCCACGGGTAGGCGTCCTGCTGGGCATCATATCCGCGGCAGGTGATCAGTGTGATCCAGTCCAATTCCTCGTGCTTCAACGTGTTCAGGTTGTCCTCCGCGGTCATTACCGCCGAGCGCACTTCGTAAGTGTAGGTCTGTCCCCATGCGTGGACCTTCACTACATCGCCCCACCAGAGGGTGTGCAGCATGCTGAAAGGTCCCGCACGCCCGGCGACATCGACAACATGTCCGGTGATGGCCGTATTGCCTGCCATTGTGGGGAAGGCGGTGCTGTTCAACCAGCCAGCCTGCTCACCCAGCCAGGTCACGTCCCAGCCGTCGCCCGATTCGGGCACACCCGTAATGGGCATATTGACGCCGAGGGATGGGATTTCGAGGGTCATGCCGCCATCCTGCGTAGGGGCGGCCTTCATGGCCGCCCGGTCGGTATCCATGTTGAAATAATCCACCATCTGCCCCCCCACATCCGTGACCACACCCGGCGCAAAGCCTGTCGCTGGCAGGAGCGGCTCGAAAAGGCCGAAGATGGTCAGGTGGTTGATCCGGGCGCAGGCCAGCATCTCGTCCGGTTTGACATAGGTGGCCACCAGGTTCCAGGCGTCGCCCAGCATCTCGGCCCAGCCGACGCGCAGGTTGTTGGTGTTGCCACCCACCTGCGCCAGGTCTTCTGCCGTGTAGGGCAGGCACACTTCCAGCGGTGGATTGAAGGAGGTGATGGGATTGCCGCCCGGTCCGATCAGGGTGATATCGACCACGCCGTTGAGGGACCACATACCGTTCACCTGCGGCGGGAAACGCGTGAAGTCGGCGAACAGCTGCGTGCCGTCCGGCACCGCACCCGGCGGGACGGAGACCGTGCCGCCGTTGAAAGTGAAATCACCGCCGGGGGAATTGACAAAGGTACCGCCGGGGGAATTGACAAAGGTACCGCCGGGGGAATTGACAAAGGTACCGCCGGGCCCATCAGCCGGTGCCCCATCAGGACCGGGTGCCGGTGCTTCGGGAGTTGTGGGTGCTTCTGTTGTTTCGGGAATATTATAAGTGAGCACCCGATGGTTATACTGATCTGACACATACAGATTTCCGATGTTGTCCAGAGTAATACCATTTGGAGTGTCCAGACTGTCTGCGCTGATCCCACCATTGTTTGAAGTTGCCGAGGTGAAGTCCCCTCCTTGCCCGTAGACACGCGTGGCGGTGGTATCACCCGCCGGGTAGTAGAGTACCCGATCGTTCTGCCTATCTGCCACATACAGATTTCCGCTGTTGTCCAGAGCAACATTCGTTGGTCTGGACAGACTGTCTGCGCTGATCCCACCATTATTGAGAGTGTTCGAGGTGAAGTCAGGTTGCCCGTAGATACGCGTGGCGGTGGTAACACCTGCCGGGTAGTAGAGTACCCGATTGTTAGTCCCATCTGCCACATACAGATTTCCGATGTTGTCCAGAGCAACACCATTTGGACGGCTCAGACTGTCTGCGCTGATCCCACCATTGTTTTGAGTGGCCGAGGTGAAGTTCCCACCTTGCCCGTAGACACGCGTGGCGGTGGTAACACCCGCCGGGTAGTAGAGTACCCGATTGTTATTGTTGTCTGCCACATACAGATTTTCGATGTTGTCCAGAGCAACACCAAATGGACCGCTCAGACTGTCTGCGCTGATCCCACCATTGTTTTGAGTGTTCGATATAAAGTCAGGTTGCCCGTAGACACGCGTGGCGGTGGTAACACCTGCCGGGTAGTAGAGTACCCGATGGTTTCCGCTGTCTGACACATACAGATTTCCGCTGTTGTCCAGAGCAATACCATTTGGAGTGTTCAGACTGTCTGCGCTGAGCCCACCATTGTTTATAGTTGCCGAGGTGAAGTCCCCACCTTGCCCGTAGACACGCGTGGCGCTGGTTTCACCTGCCGGATAGAAGAGTACCCGATGGTTAGAGTAGTCTGCCACATAAAGATTTTCGCTGTTGTCCAGGACTATCCCTATTGGATTCCTCAGACTGTCTGTGCTGATTCCACCATTGTTACCAGTGTCCGATATAAAGTCAGGTTGCCCGTAGACCCAATCGGCAGTGCCAGTGATGATGTCCGCCAGCACTGTGACAGGTCGGGCCAGACTGAAAACAAGTATCAGGATAATGGAAATTGGAATGCTCTTTGTGAGTAGTTTCATACTTTCTCCTTACTAATCGATGATCTATAAAAAAAACTATTCATACTACCGAAATTCCACGTCTGATATATTTTGCCAACATTTTCACCCTGGAAAGGTGATGGTTGTGGCTGAACTCATTCAATTTTAGCATCATTGCCTCCATTTGGTTCATTTTTCGCGATCTATTTCATAAAATCGGGAGTTGGGATTGGTTTTTCCAGGCCCGACTTAAATACAAATAACGGGGTGAGACGCGATTTTGGGCCCTTTTAGGCGAAGCTTTGTTCATACATCTCTCGATACGGATATTTTTCAGAAAGCTTCATTATTACGCTTCTGGCCGTTCGGATGATCTTCCCAGCCAGGAAAATGTATTTCAATCTAAACGTCTTGATTTGCTGCCGGTATTCTGTCCCGTTTGCGAAATCCATCTTGAAAAGCAAAAACAAGTTGTAAGTGAGCATCATCAGCTGAAAGATCGCTTCGTTGGCCCAAAATGATTTGAGCAACAGGCGGCCAACCGCCATATCATACTTGGCTTCTTTGATGTAATTTTCAGCATTGCCGCGTTTTTCATAAGCAATGACCACTTTTTCTGAAGGCAGTTCGGTATTGGTCACAAAGTAGAAGTATTCGAATTCGTCACCTTCCAAGAAAGATAATTGTGCCCTGTCTTTTTCCGGTTTCAATACGCGGGATACAACAAATCTCCTGTCTTTGTCCCAGGTGTCCAGTTTCGTAAAAAGCTCCGTTGTTTCTCTGCCTTCTTCACCTTTCATGAATGAAATGGTTGGCGCTGTGACTTGAGAAGCGAGCGTTGGATATTCTTTCCCCTTGATCAAATACTGGCAACCGGCTGATTCGATGATTTCAATAATTTCGTCATCGAAATACCCGCTGTCCATGCGGAACAGGATTTTCAAATCATCCGTTTTGATCTGGGCAACGATTTCTTTAATCATTTCAGCCGCGCCGTTTGCTGTATACGTGTTGCCGCTTCTAACATATCCAGTGATATAAGCTTTCAATTCATCACAGAACGCAAACTGCAGGTTGTAACAGCGGTTTCCACGCTTTTTGGGATTGAATCCTTTGACCGCACCTTCCTGGTGGCCTTCCACGTTGACCACACTGCTGTCGATATCAATGGTGATGGCTTTGAGCTTGCTCTTTCTCAGCAGCTTTCTGAAGACCTTGAAGTTGATTTCTCTTCGCGTAGCACTCTTCGAGCTGCATGTGGGTTGTTTTGTAACTGAAGTTTCCCAGAAAGCGTGATACTGTTTCCGGCTCTTTGATCGAAATATTGAACTCATTGACGAGGGGATCGCTTTGCAGAAGCTTCAGTCGCTCCAGTTTATCAATTCCAATGAAGTTGCCACACAGCATGGTTTTGATGTGGTTCATTTTTATTTTATTAGTGGATGCACTATCGAAAACCAGATCACGATCAATCAGGTCAAAAATCCCGTTTTTATTGGTTTGCTCCAGCAATAGAAACAAACCGGCATTTGAGGTGAGATTTCTGGCTGAGAATTCGATTTTATTGATCATGGTAACATCCTTACGGCATATTTTCCTTCACTTAAAATTTTAACACAGCGGCTCCATCAAAGATATTTTGATTCACCCATTGGGTGAAATGATAAACTCAACGAGAAATCCTAAAATTCATCCAAAGTGGGTGAAAAGCGGTGACTTTGGCTTCAAATCGATAAAAATTGGCTCAGAAAGTCAAATTTTTCACTAAAAGTGAGGCTTTTTTTCAAAAGTCTCTCCTTGACCGATTCGGCGGCGTAGAATCCGGGACCACTATATTATTCCCTTTGTTCGTTCACCCTTCGGGTCCTCCAGAATAAAAGATGCACAGTACGCAGATCTTTTATTCTTCCGGTGAATAGTCTTCGCTGATGTCTTTGGTTCTTATTTGACCAAATAGAAGGTAAAAGGCTATCCAGTTTTACTTACAATAATACAAGTCGTAATCGTCAATGACCATCACCGGGCTTTTTCCCAGTTGTTCGATCTTACCTTTTGACAAATGGCAGGTATTCTGTGCATCTTCCCACCAACCGCTGCCGTAGTGAACAAAGTAGAAATCTTCAGGGTTATTACTAAATGTGAGGTATAAAACCCCATCTCTTATCGCAGTATTTTTGAATGTCCCGTACACGCACATGGTTTTACCGACATCTGCAAGAGATACATTGGACCAGAGAGTGCAACCAGAAGGGGCTTGGTCTTCGGCTTCAGGTGTGGACTGAATAACACTTTTGATTGGAACCTGTGTGGCGCCGGGGATGTGTGTTTTTGTAGGTCTAATTGTTGGGCGGTGTGTTGCAATGGGGGGCGACACACCATTTTGACCAGAATAGGGTTGCCCACTGCCTAATGACAGGTTCGACGTCAATAGCCCCAATCTTAGAAGCCACCCCCCTATCCAAATAATGGCGCCAATAATCATCATAAATTTCCCGACCCCCTTATTATATTGGTATGCCTTATATCCAAATAATATCGACACCACTCCCATTATTGGTTTCAACAGCGCAAGCAATGAACATGCGAGAGAAGCCATTACCCAACCAACTGGTGACCCCTTTTTTGTACCTGTTTCTACACCACCAAGAACTCCTGCACAATAGGGGCATTTTATGGCACCATCTTGGACCTCTCGGCCACAGGATTGACATTGTTTCATGGTTCCCTCTCTAAAAATAGCCCCTACACCAGGGGGTGGACACGCCCACCAACAATCCACCAGTAATAATCTTATTGTACCCACATCATTCCCCCTGGCAAGCGAGACCGATCAGCCGTCTTCCATGTATTTCTCGGGCACGTTCTTTGCTTCCGCTAATTGCTCGCGGGTAAACTCTGCCCTACTCAAGTCTGCCCCACTCAAGTCTGCCCCTCTCAGGTCTGCCCCACTCAAGTCTGCCCCACTCAAGTCTGCCCCGTACAGATGTGCCACGCTCAGATCTGCCCCGCTCAGATCTGCCCCGTACAGAAGTGCCCCGTACAGAAGTGCCCCGCTCAGGTCTGCCCCGCTCAGGTTTGCACTGAGCAGGTGTGCCCCATACAGGTTTGCCTGCACCAGGTTTGCCCCGCTCAGATTTGCCTCGTACAGTTGTGCCCCGCTCAGGTTTGCCCTGAGCAGGTTTGCCCCACTAAGTGTGATTCCATTTATCCTCGATCCAGATAGGTCAATCCCCCTGAGGGGAGACTCTTTCAATATGAAACCTGCAAGACCAGCATCACGAAGAAAGTCAAAAACGGTATCCCTTTGCTCTCGGTCTAGGGAACGCAGCACAGAGACGGTCCTTGCTTGCGCAACCTTCAGCACTTCCTGGTCCTTTGATCTCCCCACCCTGTGTGAAGACTCTTTCAGTTCGTAACGCAACATCAGATCTGACATCTTATCAAGATAGGACTGGAGTGTAGCCCCCTGAACGCGGTCACGTGTCTCTGCCCGCTCTGACTCTCTCTCCTGTTTATTCAAATACCATGCTCCTATTGCTAGGGCAACAGGAATGATCATGATTTCGATTACACCCCAGAGAGTGATCCCGCGATGATAGGTGTTAGTGGGATCAGTAAAGCCACCAAAACCTGTCCAATCAGCCCAGGCGTAATCCTTCACAAGGTATAGATAGCCCATCCAGAAGACACCAAACGCCAGGGCTGCTGCGACGATAATTCTCCAAGCAGAGCGAATCCTCATCAACAACTCAATCGATCTTTTCACCAAAGGTAACATGGGCTAATTATAGCGATTTCGACAGTGAAAGGTGACCGTTTAATCGTATTTTCTGATCAAACAAAATTACTTATGAAAAGGGTGCTTTTCAAACCTTGCACCCTTGACCCCACCTGCTATAGACACATCGTTCCCCCTATAGACTCTATGAGAACACCCTGGGGGAACGGTACGCACTTCTATAACTAATCGGATAGTATTTTGCGCCTATTTTACTGACCAGTAAGCAGGTCACCGGCAGCCAGGATAGGTTATCAGAATAGTTATTCTGATAACCTATTATGGCTTGAAAATGGGCGGGCAGTTGTGGCCACCCGCCCGGATCTTGTTACGATTTATGAGAATTGGCTAGTTTAGC
>Ga0233430_1003290_pt1 | contig 16587 bp, 14 predicted proteins | sample SI_118_April2016_2_FD_179883 | JGI IMG/M metagenome (GOLD analysis project Ga0233430, IMG submission 179883) | Seawater microbial communities from Saanich Inlet, British Columbia, Canada - SI_118_April2016_150_MG | ecosystem: Environmental > Aquatic > Marine > Inlet | place: Canada: British... | reverse complement strand
CCGATGACTACTCTTGAAGATTGACCAAATTTACACACTATCGAGGTGTGGCGCAGTCCGGTTAGCGCACCTGCTTTGGGAGCAGGGGGTCGGAGGTTCGAATCCTCTCACCTCGACACTATAAGTCCTTAACTACCAGTTAGTTAGGGGCTTTTTTGTTTGATGCATGAAAATGCGGTTTTCAAAGAAATATTGCCTAAAATGGGCTGTTTTGCCCCTCATTTGTCACTAATACGTCACACGTTTAATCTTTTAGAGCGCTTCACTGAGTCATGCTCAGGTTAAAGTTTGCTTGTCAAAAGGTCGAAACATGGACTTATATGCCCCTCAATTTGATGGAATACGGTAAAATTTGAGATAGGGCTATGAAACCTATGTGCTCCATTATTCAACTTCAATTCGTGTGATTCGCTTCAATTGTTCCATACTAATACCCTCAATACTTACATTAATATTTGCTGGAATTTCACTATATTGTCGGAACCATGAAAATTCATTTTTGATCCAAATAGAAGGTCCTCCCAGGGCAACACTTCCCCGATATCTTCCAGAGCCTACACTAACGTTTAAGGAAGTAGTTGTAATAATATTCGCGTCAGAATAAATTTTTACTAGTATTTCTTTGTTAAAGAATAAAACATCATGCTCAAATCTACTTTCTATCTCCTTCCCAAACTTATCGATACCATAGGTAGAATACAACCATATCAAATTATCATCAAACAACTTAATATTCTGCGGTTTTTGGCCGTTATATGGATGGGATGTGTGAATATAAAAATCTCCTTCGCCAGAGGCTATTTTCTCAAGATCAGCAATGAATACCTTCACTGCATCAATATTAATTTTGATTTCCAATGGTATCTCTATAGTTACATCTTTTGTATTCCCGAATTTTGTGACAGGTCTTGGCTGACCAGCGAGTTCGATTATCCAATAATTTTCAAGAAAATTGGCTGATATCACTTGAAGCAATTCTCGTTGTCTTTTCTTCAGTTTCAGGTCCATCGAAACATCCGCAAAAAGGGACATACCTGATATTTGAATCGATTGTGCCGCCTTAAAGTTCAATGCAGCCTTTTTGTAGTAAGGATCATATTCCATAGCCTGTTTGAAGAATTGTTCGGCCCGTTTGATGTTTTTCTCATCTAAGGCAATAACGCCCTTATAATTACTTTCGATTGCTGAAAGGTTCTCAGATTGAAATTGAAGCAGTCTAAATTTATCCTCATCAGAAAGTTTTAGCCCTAACCCCTTCATAGTTTGAAGTGCCATCTTCTTCTCCAAACTCAATAATTCGATCATATTCCCCTGTATTGTATTAGCATTTTCAATTGTCCCCTTTTCAATATCAAAGATTTTGGTGTCAATGCGAATAATACCATTTGAGAGTGTGAACGAACCATATACTAAAATGTTAGCACCAACCAAATTGCCAACCTTAACTTGTGAATCCTCATCTAGCAATCCACTTAGACCCAATTTTTGTTCTGCGAGTATCTCTTTTAACTCGACCCGTGCGACCACCCTAATTTTATCTGTTGATGCTATATCAGTGGTCAGCATATCTGATAGGGTCTCACTGATCCAGTCATATTTCGCATTTCCTGTATTGTTTTTGAAAATAGGTATCGAAAGCGTATGTGGCTTTGATGATTGGGAATATATTTGAGAAGCCAGAAGAATTATAGCTAGGAAATACTTAAAAAATATTTTCACATTCATTGCCTATTTTTTCTCGTGTGTCATTAATACGTCAACCATTTAGTAATGTGAGTGCGTATACAAGTCACGACTTGGTTGAAGTTTGCTTGCCTATATGTTTGAATATACAGTTTATGGTACCTTATTAGTCCCCAGACTTTACATTACTCTATATTCCGAATGTCAACTTGATTTAGCATAGTTTTCTTACCAGTAGTATCCCAAAAATATCCTTCTGTTTCTAAACATGCGATAGGTATGTCATTTTTTGTTAAAAACCAAAAGCGTGTTGAAGGTTCTCCTAGGTGGTCATTTTTCAAAGATACCATCAATCGTTCTGAAATTTGGGGATAATCTTCAAGCCAATTTCCTTCCTGAAAGAAATCGCACAATTGTTTTTTGTAGTGGTAACCATTGAAGCATTCATATTTGTCTACCGCAAACGCCTTTGAGGCAAACCAATCTGCGATGAAAGAATAGGTCCTTGTTCTATTAGTGGGTTCTCCCCAACCTATAGTTCCTAAATTTAACAATGACGATATATTGTCCAGGCTAGATTCGATATTGTTTTGTAAAATCATCTCTTCCCACAAATCGATATTCAAAGATGGATCACATCCCTCAATTCTTTGCCAAAAATAACCTTCAAGATTTAACTCGCAAAGTAACTGCCCCGAATTATTATGGACTGTTAACGAGTCCTCATGGGGATGCATTTCCTCAAATAAATATAGGTCGTGTGAAAACTCTCTACATAGCTCTGCTGCAAACCTCCATATTGCCGCTCTGGCTAGCCGAATATTTCTATTTCTGATTACATCAACAAAGCTGTTAATTTTCAATGTCCACCTCCCCAGCGAAATTAGGTTGTCTTAAATTGTATATAATCTAGCTATAACAGAGTTCACAGCACGAAAAAAGAGCCAGTCCGAAGACTGACTCTCATATTGATGATATTTATGTTAACGATCAGCGAGGACCCCCCTATTTACCTTTATCCAGACTCCATTCTCCTGCTTAGAATCTCCATAGTAGTAGTCAAGTATCTCACCTGCCTTTGATTTACGTAGTCCACCTTCAATCAGGCTGTGAATGTTTCGCTTTTCCTTGGTAGTGACCTTGTCATTCTCGAGCAATCGACCAACAGCGCTAACTTGCTTCTCAGTAGCCAACTCAATGCCATGGGACGTGTGTATCTCATCTTGCTTTGTAGGTTCTGGATCACTCAGTGCCATATCCTCGACATCTTGCGTGAATATCTCAGAGATACCAGCGCACCGCAGGGTAGCATCTATCATAGCGCTCTTACTTGCCATCTTGAGTGCTTTGTTCAGATCTCCATGGTCTTGCTTCTCCACGTATCTAGCACCTACTCCCTCTCCTATTACTTCTCCTGACTGGTTTTGTAATTCACATTTCAGGATAATAGCATCAACCACATGGCCAGCCAGCACAGCTTCTTCGTACTCTTTCAAGTTGGGGAACTTAGGGATGAGCCCCAACATTCCCGCAATCTTCTCGGCACCAGGCTTTAATAGCGAAGGTTTTGACTTCTGACCTTTGATGATGATAGAACCATAGTCCCTTCCTTCTAATAGTGCTGAGCGTATCCACTCCATCAGCGTATCACGGTTCTCCTTTCTTCTATCTAACCCCGCCCTGAACTGAGCGGGGGTTGCATCCATTGGATTCATTACGATATGACGTTGGTCTTCATATTCGACCAATTCAGTATTATTCATCTTATATCCTTTCGTGTGTTATAGTAGGTGGTGATCAGTGAAGGAGTAGTACTCCTCTGAGCCATTGCCAATAATCACGTGGTCAAGCAGGTCCACATCTATGGTGTTCATGGCATTCTTGATCTTGGTTGTGATTGCCCGATCTGAGTTACTGGGCTGTACCGTTCCTGATGGATGGGTGTGTCCGATGATAAGAGCAGCTGATTCGCTTTGTATGACCCTCTTCACCAATTCCCTGGGATAGACTGCCGATGTAGCAAGCGATCCTGTAAACAGTATTTCACTGGCAATGATCTGATGCTGCTGATTAAGCAGGACTATTGCAAAATGTTCCTGATCCCTGGGTACTTTGGAAAATACCGCACTCAAATGATCAGCAACTTGTTTTGCAGAACCCAGGAACTTTCCAGGCAGTATGAAGAACCTGCGCAAGTATTCTTCTCGAAGCATATTATCGTCAACTCTATTCAAGTCCATGTGTAGCTCCAGTCGGTCTTGCATTGATCTTGTAACTGAATTTGGCATCACGCAGATGAACAGAAATGCCTGGAATCTCTTCACCAGTGGCCACAACGTATTGCCGTAAAGCGGCTTTGTTAATGGCAAGTTTCTCTGGTATAGCCCTGACAAATCGTTCGTCCTGCAGAACTGCCTCTTCATCTAAGATTTCTATCTCAGGTTGTTGCTTTCTGAGGCATACAGACCCATTTACTAGGCGTTTGCTTGTTAGCTGGTTGGTTAGCATCCAAGACTCAAGTGCCTGTGAGTAGAAGCTTCTTCTCCGTTCCAGTGATTCAGTCTGCTTCTCTAACCAGAGCTCGATCATAGCCCTTTGAGACTTGGCACTCTCATCATTTGTTGCCATTGCTTCATCAAGACTGGCTATCCGTGACAGATAATAATCTGCGGTAGCTTGATCGATCATATTCTCAGAATCAGTGCCAGGGATATTGGTGAGGTATTGCTGTATTGCCAGGGTATGTTGGCACTTAGAATCCCCTGAAAGCGTAGCTTCTGTGCAATTGCATTTAAGATCTCCAGCATGCTCTGTGACCTCTTGTTCATCTTTTTGATACGGTGATACCAGAAAACCAAAAGGTGTCCTTAAAACAGGTGTAACACCTCTCATTTGTAGAGTCTCCATCTCTCATTCTCCTTTCACTAGTATGTCATGTAATGCGATGTGTTTTTCCATGATCTTGGTTGGTGGGGTAGACTTCAGTGCTTCTGTACAGGCATTGTAAAAAGACCACTGATTCCTGGGTTCAAAATCAGAGTAGCTGGGATTCAACCACTCTTGCTTAACCACGGGGATCTGTCTTGGACTGACAATGCCCCTGCCATAGAGCAAGCCCAACTGGCGATAGGCCGTGTCGTCATCCATGGGTACATAAGCCATTGCTTCTGCATCCTCAAGGATACGGTGGAAGTTTGATTTGGATCGGTAGATCGTTGTGATTGCCAGCTCTTCCAGATCAGACCAGACATTGGTGGTATGCTTGCGCATAACAGTGACTTCTCCTGTTAATGCCAGGTTGTCACAGACAAAAACACTTGCTCCTACGGCAATACCAACACTCATACTTTTGTCATAACTGTTACGAAAGCCGATGGACAAACCAAGATTGTCATTACCGTTACGGAATGAGTGGACCCCGAACATCTGATTGCCATCTCTGGCAATTCCATATTGACTTTTCTCCAGCGTATGATCGTGTAATAGACTAGTGGCAACTTCAGCAAGATTGAATGCCAGATCATAATGGCTTACTGGTTTGTATGAAGGTGTTTCCTCTGGCAATGGAATTATGCTCAGTTCGTTTAGATTAACGTGCTGTCCACCACAGTGAAGTAGTAAATTTCCCATGAGTATTCTCCTTTTTGGGATTGTGATCAGACCTGACACTACCAACTGGCAGTATTCCTAAAAGGCTGATCCAATAGGGGAGAGAAGAGACTGGAAACCAGAGAACCTTATAGTGGAAATACTATCAGGAATGCATAATACGGTGTACTGTAGTAGATGAGCTGACTCACGTGTAGGGATTCAGGAGGAAAGACTCCCTTGTTAATAATGACTTCACAAAGGATGTAAAACTATTGATGTGATATGGGAACGAATAGGGAAGGGTATGCCCCCCTTTTCAGGGGGTGCGCTGTTCGTTGGAAAGAGGCGCACGCAATCGAGATTGTTTTTCTAAAGTATTAAGGAATATTTAAGAAATAGCACAGCTATCTATTTGTTAATATGTATTATAGAGCGATTATAAATCTCATCTATTGAGAATTATTGCTGTTTTATCTCATCTGCTGAGAATCCAGTTACCTATCATTTATCCGATTTCTAATTATGAAAATCGATATATTCCGCAGTTGTGAATTGCTTTGGGTATACATTAATAATTATCTCTGGTGGTTTGGTTAGGCTGAACTTGATCGCATAAAATGGATTTATGAAGTACTTCTTATCATATTCAACTAGAAGATTACAGGTTTTATAGGTTTTGAAATACCGACTGATGGTCTTGTAGTTTATCTGGAATGTGCATGCTAGTTCAATGTTGCTTGTTGTCACCTGTTTACCCTCAGGTCCCCGTACAATGTTTTCATAGCTAGCCAACTGGATGAGCTTTAGGAAAAATTGCAGTTCCTTCGCTGTCATCGGGCAGAGGGTCAATTGATTAAGATTAATCTTTGCCATTCTTTTATTCCCAAGGAATCTATTTTTTTTTGAAAAATTAATGGATTTTTCTATTTGGAGCCCAGATCCGAATACTTCACCACTACTTTCATCAAATACGCCATAATAAGTCTCTGTCAAATTTCCCATGTCTTTGTGCCCTTCGTTCAATACGTTAATTGTACTAATTAGTAACTGACAAAGGCACTTTCTCATGCCATTGTATCTGTATTAAGGGCACTAATTCAGTGACACTCAAGCATTATTATCTCATTACCTGAGATATGTGTTGCACGTCTGTGTGTGGTATTTATCCTGACAAACAATGCCAGGTATTATTCAGTTTATTGGGGGGTATGAAATGAAATTTAATCAAACTAGATTTTGTTCTTGCTAGTCACTGAAAAATGTGGTAATTCAGTTCTTCAAAACAACAATTCTTCCACTTTCTTCTTTCTCTTTTCTCTTTTCTCTTTTCTCTTCTCTACTCTAGAACTACTTACTTTCTTCCTCACTCAACCATCTATGCATGGTTATTTCCTGAGTACTACAGATTCTTTATGATGAACTCTTTTGCAAGAATATATCGTATACCGAGTTTATCAGGGTCATTTTTCATGATGTATTCGAGGTGTTGTCTAACAATTTTTTTTCTAGCTGACTTTCCACCTAAGCTAGCAAAATTTTTCTCATCATTCCAGATGTATGCTGAAAACATAAAATGAGCTTCAAGTGTCAATTGTGCGCTGGGGTAATTATTATCTAAATGTTGTAAATAACTCACCACTTCACTGGCGATTATCTTGTGAAAACCAAATAGTTTATCTACCGAAGAATCGATTTTTCGATCTTTATCAATTCCACTCTGAATTAGAGCCTCTTTTAGTGACCACCTATCGTAAATGCTTAATAGAAGCATAATTTTTTGATAATAACCATAGATCTCATATTCTGGATGGTTGACAATTATTGCATCAATATAGGCAATTGCGGTAGAGAACTTTGAATTAGTGTCAAGAAGCATTTCATATTTTGCTAATACATCGACATCACCTGATTTGAAATATAGATCACTTATTTGAAATTTTCGACGAATTGTTTGCATTTCCGTGTCAGCACTCAGGTACTTATTCCCGAAAACAGATAGGTCATAAAAGAAAGATTCAATTAGAGCCAAACGTGTAAGTACATACTCTTTGAGCTGACTTGTCGGGTAATCAGTTAAAACCATTGAGTAGAGGGTATATGAGCGCTCAGCAGCAGTAAAATTCAGTTCCCCATCGATTAAAAAATCATTGAAATAAAAATCAGCAAGCCAAATTAGACTATTCTCTCTAATTTCTTCATATTCTTGCTTGCTAATTATTTCGTGACCAATTTCGATGCCTTTTTGATCAAGGCCCAAAATGAATGCATTTATCATTTCATCGTATTTGCTATGTGTTATTTCCTGTGAAGTCCCAATACCTTGAAGACATAGTAAAAGAATAGTTACTTTAAATACTGAACGCATCATTGCCCACCTCAGGATTATTCTCTATTTTTTGTTTTTTGATCAAAATATAATTGTTCTGATCTTTTACTATACCATCAGCACCATGTGATCCAGCACGTTCTTTAATAGCCTGAATATCAATATGTCCTTTAATTTTTAATATTCCAATTTCTTCATATTTTGATCCTATCTCTAATCGATTGTTGTAGAGTTCTATCTCTTTCGAGTTCACTTCGGTGTACATTTTGGCATCAAATGGAATGAATGCCATGGAGTTAGTACAACCGTTTAACAACCCAAAGAGCAGCAACACAATCAAATTTCTAATTACAAATACCAATTTCTTTCCCTTCTTGGAACGACTATAATTTTCTGAATCCCATCACGCCGCCATCCCCTTCATAAATACTTCCACAAAGGTTTCCATCTTGGCAATAATCCTTGTGGCAATATCGTGTGCCTGTAAGACACTGGGTTGGTCATCCAGGCATTTAAGGACATCCTGGGCTATTGGTGCGCTGTTGCTAAATATGTAAGTCTCAATCAGCGCCTTGAATTGATCCTGATTCAAATGTTCTTCTTCACAGAGCTGACCTAAAGCCAAGACCTTCTGATCATGCCAGTACTTTTCAAACTCATCAGGAATGTCATCTACGTCATGAATAAAGGGCAGATTCTCCTCAATGAACTTCTCTATCAGCTCTCGCTTACTGCGTAGCTCTACCTCACCACCAAGCATATCAATGATAGCCTGCTTTTGCTGCTGAGCTTCTGAGGTTTGGGTATTTTTCAATCGAGCAAGAAGCTTGAGGATGTAAGCGACATTAACCTCATCACGATGAATGAGTTCTAATTCAAAATCAATATCCTCCAGGATAGAGACTTTCTCTTTATGGTGATCATGTTTCACCTTCTCATAAAGATCAAGGTATTTGCTCTTATAATCCTCAAAGGCTTGAGAACTCATTGGCAGATCATCCCAGGAAAACTCTGTAAACGACCCCAGCACATTCTTGATGCGCATGAGGGCACGAAAAGCCTGTACAAAGGCAAGCTGATCATCTTCACTAACCAGATCATCAACACTCTGTATTGTGGGGGCTAAGGTCAGTAATTTGACAAAAGCTTCACTAAACTTGCGAACGATGGCCTCATATGGCGGTACCAGAATGATCTCTTTGGCATCTTTGTTAGAGAATAGAGCGATTGCTTCATCTGTTGCAGCTTTGAGGTTCCTGAAGCACAGGATATTACCCTGGGACTTCTGCTCATTGAGAATCCTATTGGTTCGGGAAAAAGATTGGATCAATCCATGGTAACGTAGATTCTTATCCACATACATGGTATTGAGTCTGGCAGCATCAAAGCCAGTCTGGAACATGTTAACTACCAGGAGAATGTCTAGACGATCCTTTTGATTAAAACCATCCTTCTCCATGTCCTTGATACGTTTGCTAATATCCTTGAAGTAATTCTCAAACTGCTGTCCATCTCTGGTGGAGTAGCTGGTACCATACATTGTATTGTAATCATTTAGGAAACGATCCAAGTCCTCACGATGCATAGATGTTGAGGTGGCTGGTTCTGCCCCTTCAGCTACCATGGGATAGTCAGCAGGAAGCATCCCACTAGCATCAGGATCTTCAGGATTAGCGCCATAGGTGAAAATGGCAGCTATCCGCAAATCATGCTCCCCTGCCAGCTTCTTTTTCTTAAAGAGATCATAGTATTGGATCAGGTTGTCAATACTACTGATAGCAAACATTGCCGCGAATTTTCGATTGTGGGTCTTCTGGTTATGATATTGAATGATATAGTCTACGATCTTTTCCTGTCTGCCTAGATCATCAAACACTTCTTTTGTATCAATGTCTTCAACCTGAATATCGATGAAGGTGTTATTCTTCTGCTTATAACGACCCACATATTCGATGCCGAACTTGAGTACGTTCTGATCTCGAATGGCATCTGTGATCACATACTTATGTAGGCATTTACCGAACAGATCGGCGGTGGTACGCCTCCCCATTTCATTCTTATAGGCATTGTCTGCAAAGATGGGAGTACCTGTAAAGCCGAAGAGCTGGATATTCTTAAAGAAGCCTGTAATTCGCTTGTGAGTTTCACCAAACTGACTTCTATGGCATTCATCAAAAATGAAGATGATCCGCTTGTCAGCAAGGTGAGCTATGGCATTGGAATGGTATTTCTTCTGAATGGCATTATTGAGCTTCTGAATGGTGGTGACTGTGAGCTTGGAATCATCACTGAGTTGCTTAACTAGTGATTTGGTATTGTTGGTTACATCAACAGATTCAGGTTTAAAGCTGTTAAACTCCTTCATGGTCTGGTAATCCAGGTCCTTGCGATCTACTACGAAAACAACCTTATGAACGTCTGGCAGGTCCATGACGATCTGACTGGCCTTGAATGAGGTTAGGGTCTTCCCAGAGCCTGTGGTGTGCCAGAAATAGCCGTTCCCGTTGTTGTTTCGCACCTGGTTAATGAGTGCTTCAGTGGCATAGACTTGATAGGGTCGTAACACCATGAGAATCTTGTGGGTCTCATTGAGAACGATGTAATGTGCAATCATCTTCCAAAGATGGCTGGTGTTAAGAAAGGCATCTGTGAAAGCCGTGAGATCATTGATGTTTCGATTTTTCACATCTGCCCAGGGAAAAGTCTGCTGAAAGGATTGGAACCGATTGTTGGCGTAGTACTTGGTATTAACCCCATTGGAGATAACAAAGATCTGGACATAGTTGAACAAGCCACTATTGGTCCAATAGGTATGGCGTTGATAGCGATTGACCTGATTAAAGGCTTCTTTGATCTCAATCCCACGGCGTTTCAGCTCGATCTGAACCAGGGGCAAGCCATTGACCATGAGGGTTACATCATAACGGTTTTTATACTTGGCTTCTTGTGTGACTTGGTTGGTGACCTGGAAGAGGTTGTTTGAATAGTTCTCGCTATCATAGAAGGCTATATAGCAGCTTGTGTTGTCATCCCTGCTGAACTGGAAGCGGTCACGAAGGGTTTTGGCTTTCTCAAAGACATTTCCCTTGGCGAGATGGTTAAGGATGATGTCAAACTCTCGATCTGAGAAGGAAGTCTTGTTATATGCGCCTAGCTGAGTCCGAAGGTTGTTAAGGACTGATGCCTCGTCATGGACTTTGATGCGATCATAGTCCAACCCAACGAGTTGTTGGATCAGTTGTTCTTCTAATTCTGCTTCAGTTTGATTTATCATTTATCCCACCCAAGCTTCAACTTTTAATTCATTTAAACGAACATCTGCTGGAGCAGACCTTTTTTGAATTGGTGGATCTGCTGCATTTGCATCAAAAGTGATTCCATCTTCTTTTCAATATTAGATAAGAATGCACCAATCTTTTTTTGTTCAGTTTTTGTTGGAACTCTATGTAATATTCTCTTCAAATCAGAAGAATTAACTGCGGGGTAGTTTGACCCTGTCGACCAACGAATTACCAGATTCACGAGAGGTTGATGTTGCAATAAATGGAATAGAAATCTCGCATCATATTTTGCTCGGATTTGGGCATACCCTGTCGAAGCAACATAAAAACCATCCAGCATAAAATGATAGTTGTTTCGTTGATAAGGTCTGACGGTCTGGAACAGTATATCATCTTTCGCTAAAAGCCTTTGTGCTCGGCTTGGTGCGGTTGAGAGTTCGATCTCTGTTTCCTTCAACAGCCGTCCCTTCTTTACGCTCTCTAAATCAATATAAACAAATCTTTCTGGCAATTCATTACTCTTAGGATTGAAATCAGCTAGATCCCCTAACCGCTTCTCCTCCCAATCAGGATAGTCATTTCCATCGTCATCTTTGAATCTGATCTCCTGGGAGAAGATTTTCTGCATCACCCCTTTTTTGTATTGCTCCAGGAGTTCCTTTTTGCGCTGGAGTAGCTGGATCTTCTTGTCCACAGCAGAGAGAAAGGTGGCGATCTTTTGTTGTTCGGGGAGGGATGGATAGGTTACATCAAATTTTTCTACAACTTTTACATTAAGGTTTGGAACTCCACCACCTTGAAAGACTCCCCTGAATGCCTGTCTCTTTCCATAGGGTGAGTTTAGGAAGTATTTCATATAGGAATTTGAGATACCTTTACGTGTCCTCATGTGTGTTAGACTTACGTAAACTCCAAAATCACCCTCGTAAGGGAAAATTGCCGCATTGCCGTAGGTCGCACCTACCCTACTGTAAAGAATATCACCTTTCTTGAGCGAGTGATTCTTGCTCAGTTTTTTATAATAATCTTCACTGATGAAACTGTACTTATTAAGGGTGATGTTTCCTGTCCTGGATACGTTTTGTGCACTAAGGAATGGTACACCATCTTCAACATATGTAGGAGTCGCTGCAATTCCACACCTCAACACTGATGTTAATGTGTGCATTTTTGCTTGATCCCATTCACTCTCGAACTGAGAGAACCTTAATTTCGGTTTGATAAACCTTCTTTGGATACTTGTCATGAAATAGGTGCCTCAATCCCCAGCTGCTTGCAGTATTCAGCAATCTCAGCATCTGTTTCTTTCATATCCAACTCCAACTGCTTCAATTCATTGGCAACAGCTTCCAGATCGACAGGTTCCTCTTCCTCAAAAGTGTCCACATAGCGAGGGATGTTCAGATTGTAGTCATTCTCCTCCACTTCAGACAGATCAGCTACATAACTGTACTTATCCTCAGTCGTTCTCTCCCTGTAAGTGCTCACAATCTTTTCAATATGTTCAGGGTTCAACACGTTCTGGGTCTTCACCTTCTCAAAGTGCTGTGAGGCATCAATAAACAGGATATTGCCTTGATGCTCTCTATGCTTCTTCAGTACCAGTATACATGTCGGAATACTTGTTCCATAAAAGATGTTGGCAGGTAATCCAATCACCGCATCCAGGTAGTTACGATCTTCAATCAGTACCTTACGAATATGTCCTTCTGCACCACCTCTGAACAGTACGCCATGAGGCAGTACACAGGCCATGGTGCCATCATCACTGAGTTGGTGTACCATGTGCAGGAGGAAGGCAAAGTCAGCCTTAGAACTAGGCGCAAGCTTCCCATACGATCCATAGCGGTCATCACTCATGAATAAGGGGTTAGCACTCCAGTTAGCAGAAAACGGTGGATTGGCAACCACAGCTTCAAACCGCTCATCCACATGCTGAGGACGATCCAGTGTGTCTTCATTGCGAATATCGAACTTACGGTAATGCACATTGTGCATAATCATGTTCATACGACACAGGTTGAAAGTAGTGGGATTACTCTCCTGTCCATAGAAACCACCTACATCATCAACTTCTTTAGCCACTCGCAAGAGTAGAGAGCCAGAGCCACAGGTAGGATCATATACACTTTTGAGCTTGGTCTTACCTGTTGAGACAATCTTAGCCAGAATCATACTGACTTGCTGAGGGGTATAGAACTCTCCAGCCTTCTTACCAGCGCCACTGGCAAACTGTCCTATCAAATACTCATAGGCATCACCGAGGACATCAGCTTCCGTATCATCCAGTTTAAAATCAATATCATCGAGATGAGAGAGCACTTTAACGATCAGATCATTCTTGGCATTCTCGCCTTTACCTAGCTTAGAGCTTGTGAGGTCAAGGTCTTCAAAGAGGTTATCAAAGTCTTCTTCGCTTTCAGTACCTCTAGTGGATTCAGAGATGTGAGTCAGCACTTTAGTGAGGTCATCCAAGATAAACTTGCTCTTGCCATCAGAATTACCACGTCTTGCCATCTCAGAGAACAGCTCAGAGGGTTTCAGGAAGTAACCGAGGGTATCCAGTGCCATCTGACGCACTGCATCTAAGTATTCTTGTCCCTTCTCGGTATTCTCATCAATCTCTTTAAATGTTATGCCATCGGGTTTCAGAATCTCATTGGCGTAAGCGTGCATCTTATTGCTGAGATACTTGTAGAAGATGAATCCCAGGATGTAGTCACGGAAGTCATCAGCACCCATCTTACCCCTTAGAGTGTTGGCGATATTCCAGAGTTGTTGTTCGAGTTTTTGTTTTTCGGCGTTCATTTGGTCAACTTTCAAAAATAATTTTTGCAATATCTTCGTAAATGTAGTGGTATAAAAACTAAAGTAGACTGGAATCTCATCCCAGTCAGATTAAGCTAAGAATATTGACAAACCCAGCAAGAGGGATAAACCAAAATATTTACTATTCAATTATGGAAATTGGGAATAAGCCCTTATTGAGTAAAATAAAAGAGACCAACTGCCTTCATGCACGCTGGTCTCATTACATTCATATTAATCCAATGATAATTAGTGCAATAGACTAGTTATCCATTGGTTTTGTGAATCACAAAAAGGTCGTAATACTAATCGTAAACCCGTTACTCTTTGACATATTTTGACCACCCAGAGGGATTCTATACGACCCACGTATATGAGCAGTATACCCTGGCGTCTGTATCTTGTACCCTACCATAGGTGTAATCCTGGTAGATTTTGATTCTGAATCGTCTATACTCTCACCATCTATTTCAGTTTTTCCTGAAGCATAGTAATTGAAATGCAATCCTAGAGAAAGTTGTGGCGTGGCTGACATTGTAGCTCTACCACCGACCATAATATAGTTTCCTTGTTTTTCATCCCATGAATACCCATCTGAAGAGAATTGTGCTTCTTGATTTATTGTATAGTTTCCATAACCTGAAATAAGAATTTTAGATGCAGCGAGAAAATCAATATTTAGCCCACCATCTATTGCAGTATGACCAGACCCAGTGGATGAATAATTATTTTCGCTAACATCTTCTGGAGAAGAACCTGTAGCTAATTGATACCCAAGAGCTCCCTGAAGACTCATCTTCTCATCTTTTAGAAGTTGGTACCAAGCTGAAACCTGTATATCACCAAGTCCCGTCTCGCCAGATCTATCTAAAAAGTATGATTCATACCCAGATGCAGGATTATATTCAATTTTCTGGTCGAGTATAAACGGAACAGCAATCCCAAACGACAAATCATTAGTGAGTGCGTATTCTCCTCCAAAATACATCCATGAGGACAAAACCTCTGGATCAGCGTATCCATCATAATCATCATTGTACGTTATCTCTTTGCCATCATCATCATAGAAGGAATTTCTATTCCTACTAAAATAGCTGACAAAAATGGTATATTTTCCTATCTCTGGTGTAGAGGTAAAGCCAAGTAAAGGTCCCCTTATGAGTTCGTCAAGTGATTGTGAATGACAGAGTGTGACAAATAGCACACTTAAAAACATCATCTGTAAAAATCTGGATCGGATTGGTCTTTTCATGTTTCCTCCTGTTAGTCTTGAATAAATCTGGTCTGACTGATTGAATTAATAGACCAAACATTTGAGATGTAATAAAAAATAGTCGTATTAATAATTGATTTCCCCAGTCATCAAACTTAGCAGCAGTTTAGAAATAATCAAAAATTAACTACGTATCTCAAATATGATGATACGACTATGTAAAGAAAATATTAATAGACATATACGATATTATCCTTAGATCAGTTAGAGTCATTATTATTGCCGATGAACAATTATTAGGCATAACTAATTCATGATAATATTAATCATTTAAGTGCTATATACTTGATTTGGTAGTGACTGCTCCCATAAACAACTATCCACAAACTTGATCCTGCACCACAATACAAGAAGGATTATAACCACTTAATCAATTCAACTTTATTCACCCAATTTGCATAAATCTCTGTGGTACGGATTGAACGATGCCCTAGAAAGGTCTGTAAGACTTCCTTCGGCATTCCCTTAGCAAGCATTTGATGTGCAAAAGTGTGCCTGAGGGTGTGCAATGCAATCTTCTTCTCCCTGACCATTTCTCTTTCAAACATGGCCTGAAGTTGCCAGCGGGATTGTCGCCGTTGCTTCTCCGATTGATATTCAGGGAAGATGAAGTCATTCTCATTAGTGGCTAAATCCAAACGCGGGATTAGAACTGAAAGTGCCTTATGATTCAGTGGGACATGTAGCCAATCCCTGGTTTTGTGCATTTGGATATGAAGGTATCCATCCTGAATATGTTTTCGTTGCAGATAAAAGGTATCTGAAGCACGAAGACCAGTATAGAGGAGTACCAGGTAAAAATCGATATGTTTATTCCCGCTTTTCAGAATGAGCTCAAGATCATCATCGCTGAATGTATAGCGCTGGTGGGAGGGAGGGGCTTTCATCAGTTTCAGGGCGCGAGCAGGATTACGTTCAATCCATTCCATATCCTGACAATAACGAAAGAAGCGCTTCAAGTATTGAATCTCCTTGTTGATGGTACTCGGTTTAAGTAGAGGTTTACTGCCATCCTTCGTGGACTGGTAGACGTTTGTGGTTTTGGTTGCTTTTCTGGTACTGATATAGTTTAACAAATGTTCAGGTTTGATCGTGCATAGCTCGGTATTGGCTTTCAAGCCCCTGTGCTTGGAGAACCGTTTTATGGTTCGTGCAATAACATCAGCGTACTTGTCAACAACACCACTTTCGTACAACTTTGCTAGAAAAGACAGCTTTGCTTCACCCAGGCTGATCCCTGGCATTGTTTCTGGCTCAGGTGCCTTTGGTGGAGCAATCAGGAGATCATACTCTAGCTTCACCAGTGCCACTCTGGCTGTTTCAAAGTCGGATGATAGGAATTGGCGAATACGCCTACCATTAATGGTAAGATTTGAGTAGTAGCGTTTCACTCCGTTTGCTCCCTTGCGAGAGTATAAAGTTGCCATGTTCTGTGCCTCCATTGGGCACTTTCATGTCACCATCGCGTCACAGAAAAAGCTAAAGCATTGTTATTACTGTAGCGCACCTGCTTTGGGAGCAGGGGGCCGGAGGTTCGAATCCTCTCACCTCGACATAAATAAAAAGACCATCCGCAAGGGTGGTCTTTTTGTTTATATGGTAGAATAGGATGAGAACCTCCAGGT
>Ga0233430_1003286_pt1 | contig 16607 bp, 16 predicted proteins | sample SI_118_April2016_2_FD_179883 | JGI IMG/M metagenome (GOLD analysis project Ga0233430, IMG submission 179883) | Seawater microbial communities from Saanich Inlet, British Columbia, Canada - SI_118_April2016_150_MG | ecosystem: Environmental > Aquatic > Marine > Inlet | place: Canada: British... | reverse complement strand
AATGTAAATTGATAAAAAGAACGTCTTATGGCTTCCAAAATGTTCAAACCTATGTAAGAAAGCTAATTCTTGGCTTATTTCCGCTATTATTCATACTTTCTAACCACACTTATTGACACAGAGCCTAAAGACCCTTGACATTATGTTAAAATTGTGCTATAATGTACCGTTAAGTCAAAAAAGTTTATCTGTAGTGTGATGTAGAGGAAAGGGATTTGCTACTGGCAGTTTGCCAGTAATGACATTTATGCCGGTCAAGTCTTTCATCAACAGACTGATCAATCGGAGATTTATTCTTTTCTAAGCTCCAATCGATCAGGCTCGACCTCTATGTCACTTTATAGATAAATTGAAAAACTCACTGTCTAAAGTCCCCAGAACTACAATTTGTTACACAATTGAGTTCGGGGCAAGCTAAGGTCTAAGGTCCCCAGAACTACAACTTATTATATAGTTGAGTTCGGGGCAAGCAAGGTCTAAAGTGAGTCGCACATTATAGGATAGTGGATAGAAAAATGGTGAGGAAAAAGGAAGGTTATTATTTATATAAACGAACCTAAACCGGTCCTCATCAATTTCCTATTTATTATACTTGGTACTTGAAAAGAGTAGGAAAATGAGAACTTCGTTCTTGTTTGTCTACTCTTTTGGAGGACTTTGTTTCCTCCTTTCTCAAAGGGCCGCGCTCGTGTAGTGCGGCTTTTTGCTTACTACGAATAACCTAGTACTACTCCCAGAACTACTCGTTCCTCGAGTTCTGGGTAAACGTTCCTCGAGTACTAGGCCCAAGAACTACAACTTATTACATAGTTGAGTTCGGGGCAAGCAAGTTCAGAATGACAATTTGAGTGGGACAGGGAATTGCAATATTTTGAGCGGACTGGCCCGCCTTGCCCGACGCAAGTCGAGGCAGGTTGATTAGAATGAGATCCTGAAATCCTTACTTCGCTAAAGCTTCGAAGGACACGTAAATTCAGGATAACGAGCTGGGGAGGAGGGGGGAAATAGGTGGAATTGGGTTCCTACTACGCTCAAGTTTCACAGAGCTACGTAGGACACGTTGGGGTTTGTTTGATTATTATGGTACAATGGGGTTATATACAAATAAAGGGATTCTCTAAAACGTTAGTCCAATAGAATGGATTGTTTTTGGGAATTTTTTGAATTAATAAACCTTCTTCGCCTTTTACAAGAATGAGGCTTCGAAGGTCACAGAAATAAAATGGCAAAAAAAAGAAAAAGAGGGCGACCTCGATATAGGGAGGAGGAATTTCATAGTCTGAATCCAGATGCCAAGAGGGGCATTGTAATTGTTTTAATATTTGTTTTGGCGCTACTTAGTGTTCTGAGCTTTTTGAATCTTGCTGGGATGATTGGTGAGTATATTGATATTGGACTTGGTATTGCATTTGGGTGGGGAAGATTTTTATTCCCAATAATATTAATTGGAGTTGGCTACGTACTAGCTAGGCCTAGTATTTACAATGTTTCTATTCCAAACTATATAGGACTTGGTCTACTGCTACTAAGTGTTCATGGATTGCTTCATCTGAAATTACCAGTTGAAAGAGCATTTGATCTTGCGCTTAATGGAGTCGGTGGTGGGATGCTTGGGTTTGGGGCAAATTATTTTTTGATTCAATTTACTGGGGTGATTGCCACGCTTCTAATTCTAATTGCTATTTTGGTGAGTTCATTAATATTGACATTTAATACTAGTATTGAAAATTTAGTTAGTAAAACAAATGTTTTTCAGTATATAACTCCATTCTTTCGGAAGAATGATGAGAATGAAGATGAGGACGATGATGAGGACGACGATGAAGAGGAAACAGAAGACGAAGAGATTGAAGAAGAGGAAGACGCGGATGATGGTCGGACTCAAAAAGTTAAACATGCAGGGCAAGCAATTCTCGCAAAGGAAGCTCAGCCACGCAGAATGAAAGTTCCGAAATTTAAGGTTGACCTACCACTTACCCTACTTGATGATCGATCGTCAAAGCCAATGAGTGGGGACATAAACGCAGGAATGGAAAAAATTTCGCACACTCTTGAAAACTTTAATATAAATGTTGAGATGAAGGAAGTGAAAGTTGGACCGACCGTAACTCAATATACACTTAAACCTTCTGAGGGAGTTAAGTTATCTAGAATTACTTCGCTTAATAATGATTTGGCGCTAGCTCTAGCCGCGCATCCTATTCGAATAGAGGCACCTATACCTGGGAAGTCTCTTGTTGGGATTGAGGTTCCAAATCAGAAGCCGGCAGTTGTTAGAATTAGAGAAACTTTTGAAGCAAAGTCATTTAAAAAGAGAAAGATAAGTACACTTCTAGCACTTGGGAAAGATGTCAGCGGAAAATGCTGGTCTGACGATCTAACAAAGATGCCTCACCTACTTGTAGCTGGTGCTACAGGATCTGGTAAGAGTGTTTGTTTGAATGCTATTATCCTAAGTCTACTATATCAGAATAATCCTGATACACTTCGATTGATAATGGTTGATCCAAAGAGAGTTGAGTTCCCTATTTATAATGGAATACCTCATCTACTGACTCCCGTAATTACTGACGTAACAAAAACAGTTTACGCACTGCGTTGGGCAATTACTGAGATGGATAGACGGTTTGATATATTGGCAAAAGCCAAAAAAAGAGATGTTGGTAGTTATAATTTAACAGCAAAAGAAAAAATTCCATTTCTGGTTATTATAATTGATGAGTTGGCTGATCTAATGATTGCGGCTGCTGCTGAGGTTGAGGCATGTGTTATACGATTGACACAAATGGCTCGAGCTGTTGGAATTCATTTGATAGTTGCGACACAGAGACCTTCTGTAGACGTTATTACAGGTTTAATTAAAGCAAATATACCAGCGAGAATTGCCTTTAGTGTAGCTTCTCTGATGGATTCTAGAACAATTCTAGACAGTGCTGGTGCTGAGAAGTTAGTTGGTAAAGGTGACATGTTATTTCTAACTCCGGCTCTTTCTACGCCAAGACGACTGCAGGGTGCTTATGTTTCTGATGAAGAGATCAAGAGAGTAGTTGAATTTTTGCAAAATGCAATGGAGGAAGAGGCTGAGTATGATGATTCTATTGTAACGAAACAAACTGGAGGTGGTAGTAGTTTTGATTTCAAAAGCGGAGGTGGAGGTGGCGGAGGAGAAGCTGATGATGATCTATTTGAAGAAGCGAAGGAATGTGTAATAAAGGCTGGTAAGGCGTCTGCTTCGTATCTGCAGAGAAGGCTTCGGGTTGGTTATGCTAGGGCAGCTAGATTGATTGACTTACTCGAAGAAGCTGGCATTGTTGGAGCTTCTGAGGGAGCGAAACCTAGAGCCATACTCGTTGACGGATCTGAGTCTACAATGCAAGTAGCGCAAACTCCATTACATAGTGAAGTGATTGAAGAAGAGGAGGATGAAGAACAAATAACCAATAATCAATCACCAATAATCAATAATGAAGAAGAAGAAGATGATGATGAATACGAGGACGATGAGGATGATGAAGATGAACAAGATGAGGACGAAGATGATGAGGAAGACGAGGTGGAAGCTGAAGAAGAAACAGCAGATGATGACAATGATGATGAAGACGATTTGTTTGAGGATGACGATGAACTTGAGGAGGAAGACGATGACGCAGATAAAGAAGAAACCAAAAAGAAAAGTAGAGAGCATTCTTCGCTAAAGCTACGAACGCCAGGGGAAGATGATGATGAAATATTTTAATGGGGGGTTTAAGGTATGACGGGTTTTGTAACAAAAAAAATTGCTAGGATTTCGACGCTGGGTGAAAGTTTGTGCAAACATCGCACCGAGCTTGGTATGTCGATTGATAAGGCGGCTCATGCTATTAGTATTAATAGTCGATATTTAAGGCAACTGGAAAAAGGAAGTTATGATGATTTGCCTGCTGATATTTATTCGATAAACATTCTCAAAAAGTACGCGGAGCTTCTGAATTTGAATGCCTTTACTGTAATTGAACGATACAATAAGGAAAAGGATCTATATTTCAAAACAAAAAAGTATCCGAAGAAAAAGATTCGAGAGTCGTCGGCTATTGTAAGATTTTTGCTTAATCCAAAGTTAATTAAATATTTAATTATTGTCACTATACTGGGAGGGGTGATGGTTTATCTTGGTTTTGCTGTAAACAAGATTACTTCACCTCCGTTTTTAGTTATTGATTATCCGAAAAATAATATAATTACAGAGTTGCATCAGATAACGCTCCAGGGGAGAACACAGGATTCTGTGACGCTGAAGGTTAACGATCGGCCGATACTTAGTGACCGAGAAGGGGTGTTTGCTGTGGATTTAAACTTGCAAAATGGTGAAAATAAAATTAAAATAACAGCAAGGAAGAAGTATAGTAAGACGAATGTTAAGTTTTTGTCGGTTTATGTTGACGATAAGTAAGTCTCAGAACTCAGAACTCGAATCCACCATCTGGGACAGGTAAATCGCTATGCATATTTCTCCCTTTCGCCTTTCGACTACGCTCCCTTCGGGTCTGAGTCTCAGGGTCGAAGATAAGGCTTCTGTCGAAATTATACGGGGGAGGAGTCGCAGATTGTGGGCGGACTGGTTCATTAGGATGAGATCCTGAACCCCCAGAACTACCTGCCTACGCTAGCTAGCTAGCTACGGCAAGGCAGGCAACTTATACATCGTTGAGTTCGGGGCCCATGAACCACCTGCCTACGCTAACAGCTACGGCAAGGCAGGCAACTTATTGCATGGTTGGATACAGGGCAAGCAGGTAAATTCAGGATAACAATCTGGGGGAAAGGGAATCACAAGAATTAGGGAATTATATATTAAAATAAAGAAATAACACAAAAACTCCATGCTTGTTTTTGAAGAATATATTTATGACTAAGAAAGATGAAGCTCAAAATGACGCAAAAAATTCTGCGGTAAAGGATGCGTTTGATCAAATCCGGCAGAAGTATGGCGACGGAGCTATAATGAGGCTTGGGGAGGCTGAAACGCTGAATGTTGAATCAATATCAACGGGGAGTATCTCACTTGATATCGCTCTTGGTATTGGTGGAGTTCCTAGAGGAAGGATTATTGAGGTTTTTGGTCCTGAGTCCTCGGGAAAGACAACGTTAGCACAACACATTGTGGCGGAAGTTCAAAAGAAGAATGGAACAGCGGCATTTGTTGATGCTGAGCACGCACTTGATCCTGATTATGCGAAAAAGATTGGGATTGATATTAATAAGATGTACATTTCTCAACCAGACACGGGAGAGCAGGCGCTTGAGATCGTTGAGACGCTAGTTCGGTCTAACGCTATGGACGTGATTGTGATTGACAGTGTGGCGGCATTAACGCCAAGAGCTGAGATTGAGGGTGATATGGGCGATTCTCACATGGGACTTCATGCTCGACTGATGAGTCAGGCACTTCGGAAATTAGCTGGTATTATTCACAAGACGAAGACTACTGTGATCTTTATTAATCAGACTAGAATGAAGATTGGGGTTGTGTTTGGTAATCCGGAGACTACAACTGGTGGGATGGCACTTAAATTCTACAGTTCGGTTCGGATTGAGGTTCGAAGAGCGGCTCAGATTAAAAAAGGTGACACAACTATTGGAAATAGAGTTAAGGTTAAGGTTGTGAAGAATAAAGTTGCACCACCATTTCAGACTTGTGAGTTTGATATTATGTATAATGAAGGTATATCGGTTGCGGGAGACGTTATTGATCGAGGGGTTGAGCTTGAAGTTATTACAAAGAATGGTAATTCTTATTCGTATAATGAAGAGAAGTTTGGAGTTGGGAGAGAGACTGCGAAGCAGTACTTGAGAGATAATCCGAAGTTGGTTAAGATTATTAAGAAAGAAATTTGGAATAGGATTGATGGGAAGGAATAAAATTTACGATATAAAAGACCGAGAAAATTGTTTCTCGGTTTTTGTTTTGGTTAAACTTCAATGAGTTGAAGTGTTTCACCAGTCATTGGATCATTGTCGGCGGTTAACGTAAACTCAAATTTAACTAGTTCACCGTCCCCCCAGTCCAACTCTTGAAAGTTGGATTTTTCAACGATAATATGAGAAACTGACAGTCTAGAAAATCGCTTGAGCCATCTCATCATCAGAAAGGCTAAGTGCTTTTCCTCTTGATGAATTATTACTTCTTCTCCCTCAAAAATTTTGCCAAAACAGTCCCAGTCGCCCGTTTCTTCATTTTGAGAAAATCGGAAAATAGATTTTTTCGTTTTACCTGAGGGGTATTGAAATCCGAAAAATGAGTAAAAGGAAATTCCTAGAAATGAGTGGTCAGAAAGATCATCCAATTTATCAGTTTTATCTGAAGGATGAAAGTTGAAAAGTTCCGGATATGCTTTTCTCTTTGCTTCACTCCAAGAGATAGGTTCATCTCCTTCCATTAATGACTCTAAATCTCTCTTTTTTTTAGGTTTGTCGCTCATTGGCTTCTCCTTGTTGAAATGAAGAATGAAACTAGATTGTATATACTGTTTATCATTATTTAAATTTTCTGTCAAAAAAATAACCGCGAAGCGAATTGCGATTATTTTTTACTGTATTCTTACACCGAGGATGCTCATCCTCGGTTAGTTGTTAATTGACTCGTTCGACGTATTGTCCGGTGTCGGTGTTGACTCTGACGATGTCGCCTTGTTTGACGAATAGTGGGGCGTTGACTTCGTAGCCTGTTTCAAGGGTAATAGACTTCGTAGCTGTCCCGGCTGTGTCGCCTTTTACTCCTGGGGGTGCTTCTGTTACAACTAGCTCTACTTTTACTGGTAATTGAACTGATACAGGTTTGCCTTCGAAGATTAGGACAGAGACATCAGTCCCCTCTTTTAGGAAGTTGCTTACGTCGCCAATTGCATCTTTTTCGATGCTGAATTGTTCGTAAGATTCATTGTCCATGAAGTAAACTTCGTTTCCTTCGATATACAAGTATTGTGCCTTTCCTCGAGCGAGGTCGGCTTCTTCTAGTTTGTCGCTTCCTTTAATTGTTTTTTCGAGGACTGATCCTGAAAGAAGATTTTTAAGTTTCAGAACTTTGATTGAACCTCCTCGACCAACTTGCTTTTGAGCAGCTTGGATTACGCTGTAAGGTTCGTTGTTTAGTTTAACGATTGAACCGAGTTTTACTTGGGATATGTCTAACATACTAATGATACGAATAGATACTAATTATACTAATATAATACTAATAATCGCAATACGAATTAATATATTAGCAAAGAATAAAACAATTCGTTCTTTAACGATTAACAAAAGGTAAAAGCGCCATAATTCTGGCTCTCTTGATTGAAGTTGTTACTTTTCTTTGGTGTTTTGCGCAAAGTTTTGTTCTTTTCTTTGGCATAATTTTACCATAGGCTGAAGTAAACTTTTGTAGACTGTCTGTATCTTTGAAATCAACGTCTTTGATTCCGTTTACACAGAAATGACATTTCTTTTTTACTGTTCCAAATTTTATCATATAGTACAGATGTACAGATTCGCATACAGATAGTACCTCTCGGCCATGAGCTCGAGGCCGAATGGCAGATAAACGAATAAGTACATTTAAGTTTTAATATTAATTAGAATGGGATGTTTTCGACTTTTATTTCGTCGTTATTCCCGGGTGCTTCATTCGCGTCTGTTTGAGGGATTTCTGTTCCTGCTGGAGCAGACTCCTCTACTGGAGACGAGGTAGGAGTGATTGGAGTGAAAGATTGAGGAGCTCCGCCTGAGGCTGGTGCACGATCAAGCATGATCATGTTTTCGGCTACGATTTCGGTTCTGTATCTTTTGACTCCGTCTTGACCTTCCCAGTCGCGAGTTTGAAGTCTTCCTTCGATATAAATTTTACCACCTTTTTTTAGATATTGTGCACATATTTCTGCTAACTTTCTCCAAGCAACAATGTTGTGAAATTCTACTTTTTCTTGTTTTGCTCCATTTGAATCTGTCCAAACAAAGTTTGTGGCTAGAGAAAAAGACGCAACGGAAGTTCCCTGTGGAGTTGTTCTAACTTCAGGGTCTCTTGTTAACCTCCCAATTATCATTGTTTTGTTTAAATCCATACTGTTAAAATCCTAAATCCTAAATACTAAACTCTCTTCGAGAGCCTGAGGCTCCTCAGAGCCCGAAGGCTAAATAAACACTAAATTCAAAATGTTAAATTCAAAAAAATTAAGTATTCAGATTTTAGAGACCGGCTATCAATAATAAAGGTTTATATTTAAAGAATATCGTCTTTTAGAATTTCGTCTAGTTTTTTGTCTAGATCGTCAAGACTTTTGACTGTTGCATCTTTCTTGGCTGGTTTTTCTACTTTTTTGACAGCTTCGATTGGTTTTGCTTGAGCTTTTTCTGAAGCTTCTACTTTTTGCTTAACTGTTTCTTCTTCTTTCTTTTCGATTTCTTGTGCTGCGACCTCTAGTTTTTCTTTCATTTTCTTTTCGTGTTCGATTTCGTCAGCCGTCTTTACTTTCTTTTTGATAATTAGATGTCGAAGAATTTCTGGCATTAGCTTGATTTTTGTATCGACGTCTTTTAGATTCTCTGTCTCAAGATCAAACTCCATCACCATGTAAGTACCCTGGTGAATGTGATTAATTGGGTAAGCAAGCTTTTGTTTTCCAAAAACACTCTCTTTTGTGATTTCTGCTTTGTTTGCTTTTAGCAGTTCTAAAACAGATGAATTTACTTTTTGTAATTCATCATCAATAAACTTGATTGACACAATGTAGGTCAACTCGTAGTGTTGATTCATAGTAAATTTAGGTAAATTTGTAACCTCCTAGACGGAGATTAATGGTCAATTGATCGCAAATTTAGCCTATTATTTGTTAACTAAGATAAGCTTATCATGAATTTGGGGTTTTTGCAATAGTTTGGGAGAGAGAATCGCAGTTAACCGGTTAATCCCCGAACTATAACTTATTATATAGTTAAGTACGGGGCAAGCAGTTAATCGTCTCGACATATCGTTACTTGAAAGGATGGGTTATTTTAGTCGCGTGGCGTATTTGTTTTTTTATTGGACAAAATATTAAAGTTGTGATATACTGATATTAAGCTAGTTTACTATATTAAACTAGTTATTTTTATCGAAAAACTATGAAACTGGAAATGGGAAATCATTCTACGCTCTTACTATTGTAAGCTACGAATGACAGGTTAGAAATTGAGGTGAAGCGCAAATAAAAATATATATACGGGGAATGATTATATTAAATTAAGTGATTTGGAAGCGTATCAATTTGCTAGAGAGTGCAGTAGGGAGAGTTGGGATATATATAAAAGACTGACTTGGCAATAAAAAAGATAATTTGAGATCAATTTATCCGAAGTGTTGATAGCATAGGAGCTAATATTGCTGAAGGTTATGGGAGGTTTCACTATTTAGATAAAAATAAATTTTATTATTACGCAAGAGGCTCCTTGCTTGAATCTGGACATTGGATAGAATTACTTAAAGAGAGAAAAATTATTACAAATGAAGAGGCTGATAAGATAAGAAATTTAAATACTCAAACATTACTTAAATTAAATTCATTAATTAAATCACAATATAATAGGAAAAGCGCAGAAACCAGAAATTGAAGTTATTTCATTTAACCCTAATTTCTTATTTCTAATTTCCTATTTCTAATAAAAATATGGAACCAGGAATTAAAACAGTTATTAAACAAATTTGTGCTGAGAAGGGGCTCGACGAGAGCTCAGTACTTGAGACAATTAATTCAGCACTTGCGGCTGCTTTTCGAAAAGATTTTGGGGATAAGACTCAAAATATTAAAGCGGAGTTTGATCCAGAGAATGGACATACTCAGGTTTATGATGAAAAAGAAGTTGTTGAAAATTTAACGCCAGAAGAAGTTGAATATATGGAGAAGTTGAAGGCAGAAAGAGAAAAGATTAAAGAAATGCTTGAAAATGGAGAGATCACACCAGAGGAGCTTCGAAGAAAGAGAGAGCAAGAAGAGGCGGAGCGAGAAGTTGCTGAGCAAGAAGGTGAAGAGGGAGAAGAAATCAGAAAATTCAATCCAAAAACTGAGATTGAAGAACAAGAAGCTAAAAAAATTAAAAAATCTTATAAAATCGGAGACCTTGTCCGAACTGATCTTGAAATTCCTGGAGATTTTGGTCGAATGGCGGCTCAGACTGCGAAGCAAGTTATTATTCAGAAGCTTCGAGAAGCTGAGAGAAATGTTATTTATCAGGATTTCAAAGAACACGAAGGTGAGATCATGAATGGAATGGTTCAGAAATTTGAGGGACGGAATATTGTGATTGATTTTCAAAAAGCGATTGGGATTTTGCCGCCGCTTGAGCAAATCAGACGTGAAAGACTAAATATCGGTGACCGAGTCAAGGTATATATCGTTTCAGTTGGACTCACAACTCGTGGGTCTGAGATTATTGTCTCTCGGGCTCATAGCGAAATTGTGAAAGAGCTTTTCACTCAAGAGATTCCTGAAATTGCAAATGGGATTATTGAGATCAAGGGTGTTTCAAGAGAGGCTGGATCTAGAACAAAGATTGCAGTTCATACTGATGACGAATCTATTGATCCTATCGGATCTTGTATCGGACAAAAGGGAGCTAGAATTCAAACTATTATTAATGAACTTGGTGGAGAAAAAATCGATATTATTGAATTTGATGAGAATGTAGCGAAATACATTAACAATGCACTACTACCTGCTAAAATAACAAATGTTGAGATTAATGAGAAAGAGAAGAAAGCGATTGTGACTGTTCCAAGTGATCAGTTGTCTCTAACAATTGGGAGAGCAGGACAGAATGTTAGATTAGCTTCGAAGTTGACTGACTGGGTTATTAGTGTGAAGGAGCAGGAGACGGGGAAGGAGATTAGTGAGGATGAGGGTAAGGACACGGAACATGGAGCACAGAGCACAGAGCAGAAATCGGAAACGGGGAAAGAAGAGGGAGAGAAAAGTGTAAACACTTCGGCAAGCTCAGGTCCTTCGGAGGGAAAAGAGAAAAGTAAAGAAGAAGAGAAAAAGGAATTAACTGATGAAGAAGTTAAGGAAGCTAAGAAGGTTAAGAAGAAAGCGAAAAGCGTGCAGGAGAAAGAGGAAAGTAAGGAAGAAAAGAAAGCAAAAAAGGAAAAGGAGAAGGAAGCTAAAAAGGAAGAAAAAAAGGCAAAGAAAGAAGCTAAAGACAAGAAAGAAACAAAAAAGAAAAAAGAAGACAAATAGGAACGTTTAACATTTAACCTACCCGAAATGCTACGTATCCACCCGAAACACTACGTGTAACGTTGTGGACGGGTATCGTTGCAGGCGGGCATTTGACCTTTGACTTTTAGTTGGTCGGATATAAAAACAAAAAAATTATATGTTAGAGATTTATAACACAATTTTATACGAACCAGTTTTGAATTTGCTGATTTATTTGCATAATGTTGTTCCTGGGAATGATATTGGGCTTGCGATATTGATTTTAACAGTCTTGATTAAAGTTTTGCTGTTTCCTTTGAACTGGCAGGCTATTAAATCGCAAAAAGCTTTGCAGGATATTCAGCCGAAGCTTGAGGCACTGAAAAAGAAGTATAAGGGGGACAAAGAGAAATTGACTCAGGAGACAATGCTTCTGTACAAAGAGCAAAAAGTTAATCCCCTGTCTTCGTGTTTACCAATACTAATTCAGTTCCCTTTCCTAATTGCTGTTTATCAGGCGTTTCGAACTGGACTTGGATCAAATGACATGAGTGAGTATTTGTATACATTTGTAGCGAATCCTGAGCACGTGAATACGATTACAATGTACTTCTTTAACTTAGCAGAGCCAAGTTACATATTAGCGCTTCTTGCTGGTGCGGCTCAGTTTATTCAGACAAAGATGCTAAGCACTTCGAAAACAAAGAAAAAGATTCCTGGTGCGAAGGATGAGAATATGATGGCAAGCATGAATAAGAACATGTTGTATTTCATGCCACTTATTACAATTGTGATTGGATCACAGTTGCCAGCTGGGTTGACTCTGTATTGGCTTTTGACAACCGTCTTCACTGCTGTTCAGCAGAAGTTTGTTTTTGCTCGGATGAAGAAAGATGGGGACATTGAGGTTATAGGGCCGGATGAGGGGAAAGGAGAAAGTGGAAAGGGAAAAGATGGAGGAGATGAGACGCCGGAGGTGAAGAAGCTTGGTTAGGTTTAGGGAATCGCAGTTAATCGGCCCGCCTTGCCTCACGGCAGTCGAGGCAGGTTAATCAGTTAACCTTCTCGGCATATCGTTACTTGAAAGGATGTGAAAAATAGAATATGAAAATTAATTATAAAACAATTAGAGAGTTGCCGGTTGTGACTGAGGGAGGAGAGAAGCTGGGTAAAGTTGTTGATTTGGAGGTTGATGGGGAGGCTTTTTCGGTTGATAAGTTTGTGGTTTCAAGTGGGAAGTTGATTGGGAAGAGGGAGTATCTGATTGGTGCGGAGCAGATTGTGAGGATAACGGAGAATGAGATCGTTGTGATGAATAGTAGTATTAAACAGGAGGTGGGGGTAGATAAATTGACGGAGAAAATTCCGGTCAAGGAGTCTGCTGGGATCAATTTTAAGACAGAATAAGATATGACAGAACTCGAAAGATCAATAATAAAAACGGTTGCGTATTTTGATGTTTTTGATTTTCCATTAACAGTGTCTGAGTTGCATAAATATTTACTGACAAAAGAGAAATACAGTTTGCTAAATATAATAAAACAGATTGAGAATAATAATTTCCTTGGCAGTTGTCAGGGTTTTTATTTTGTAAAAGGGAGAGATCAAATAATTCAGCAAAGGAAAGAAAAGTATCTGGTTGCGAATAAAAAGATAAGGAAAAGTTTATTTTACATAAAAATGCTTAGCAAATTGCCGTTTGTTGAGGCGATATTTATTTGTAATACGTTGTCGATACTTAACGCAAGGGATGAAAGTGATGTTGATTTGGCAATTGTGACAAAAGAAGGGAAAATTTGGACGGCGCGGTTTTTTTGTGCAGTGTTGATGAAGATTTTTAATAAAAGGCCGTCTGAGGAGAATCAAAAGGATAAGATTTGTTTGAGTTTTTATTTTGGGGCGGATAGTTTAGATTTGGAGAGGGTTAGGAATGATAATGACATTCATTTTACGAATTGGGTTGCGCAGTTTATGCCTGTTTATGGTAGGGATGAAATAATTAGTGAATTTTGTAGAGAGAATGGTTGGGTTAAGGAGGATTTGGTGAATCATGAGTTTACAATTAGTAATTCTAGGTGGAAAGTTAAGGAAAAGAGTTTGGTGAAGAGAATTTTGGAGATGATTTTTGGATTTGGGGTGTTTGAAGGGTTGATAAAGTATGTTCAATTAAAAAAGATGCCAGAAGAATTGAGAGTGCAAGGAAAAGAAGATAATTCAAATGTGTTAATTTCTGACACAATTTTGAAGCTTCATAAAAAAGACAATAGAGAGGATATTTATAAAAAATGGGAAGAAAAAACCCGAAAGATTTTACTTTCGGGGTAGTTGTTTTTTGAGTTCGGTTAATTCTCTTTGTCGTAGTTGCAGACGATGAACAAAAGTGAGAATGGTGCGTTCCTCTTCGTCTGTTCTGGGGTCAAGTTGCCCTAATTTGTTCAACTGAAAATGACATTGGTCAATGCATTCATTCACATGAGCAATCTTCTCGGTCAGTGAATTCATTATCAACTCCTTTCCGTCATGATTATACCATTAATGAATGAAGTTGAATTTCCAGACGATCAATTTCTTGCTCTTCGTCTGAAATCGGAGATAACAGCATTAGTTTGTCTTGATATATTGCAATCTGTTCAAGGTCACGCGCTGTAATGAATAGTGCACTTTCATATGCCCTGATAATTCCTGAGTACATTTTCCGAAGAGCTCTTGCTCGAAGAATAGCTTTTGGGTATGACTCGATTTTAGTTTGGAGTTGGAATATCGCTGAGCAATGTTTTGCTCTTGCTCTTGCGTGTGCAATTTCTCTTGCTGTTGCTGTTGTTTTTGGCATGTGACCTCCTAGGTACCAAATTGCACTTTTAGAAAAAGTGAAATGAGGAGAGTGAAGGAACCAAATAACATAATATTCAGTACTTTTTTATAGTAGCTAACCCGATTTGTTAAATATGATAGAAAGGCAGACAAATCGAATTTGACTGAATCCTGAGTTGAATTTATCATCAATTTGATGCCAACATCATTATCAACGGCTTTTTCATTTGCAAGAAAAGCAACAATAGCCGGTAAAGAAACCATAAAAAGAAAAGGGATAAGGAAAGCTCCAAAAGGAGTTAGTCCTCCATTCGCAAATTCACCATATAGAATTATACCAAGAACAAGAAGATTCATAGCACCATTTTCAAGTTTGCGAGCTTGCTCGTAGAGGTTCCTTGTCATTTGAAAGGGTCTTTGCATTGGATTACAATTTTCGAGTTCATATATTGCTTCAAATCGACTATAGCCATTTAACAAGGCTTTTTCGTTTTTATGCTTTCTTTCAAGTGCTACAAAAACTAAATATGTGCTCGATATAATCATAGTTCCTACTATATGCAGATTATTACAAATCTGTCTCAACATATTCAAATCCTTTCTCCAGTTTGATTGTAAAATTACAATAAGTTATAATAACAATAATAATAAAGTTTGTCAATATGAGGAAATTTATTAACTATTTGATTTATTTATTTGTTTTTTTGTTGCCTTGGCAGACACGGTTTATATTTGAGAGAGGAATTCTTAATGGGGAAGAGTGGGAGTATGGGACGAAGGGAGTGTATGGGACGGAGGTGCTGCTTGGGTTGATTTTGGTTTTGAGTATTGTTTACTTTTTGACTTGTCCAAAGTCCAAAGTCCAAAGTCGAAGTCAAAGAGTTAAATCGCTAAGTGCCCTGGGAGTATTTATAATTGCGTTTGGGTTAAATTGTTTGGTTGCGATTGATGGGGGTATTGCGTTTTATCGGTTGGGGATTTTAGTTTCCGTTGTGGCGTTTGGGTTTGTGGTTGTTGTGATGAGGCCGGAGTTTGTGCGGGTTGCTTGGGCGGTTGTGTATGCGTCGATCATCCAGGGGTCGCTGGCGATTAATCAGTTTATTACGAATTCTGTTGTGGGAAATAAGTGGCTTGGAATGTCGTCGCAGGATCCGAGTATTCTGGGTGTGCCGGCGGTTGAGGTTAATGGTGAGCGGATACTGAGGGCATTTGGCTCATTCCCCCATCCGAATATTTTGGCGGGGTTTCTGATTGTTTCGCTTTTTTTGATAATTTATTTGTATACTCGGAATAAGAAGATGCAAAAGATGATTTCTCTGGTTTTTGTGATTAATTTCATGGCTCTTTTGACGACTTTGTCGCGAGGGGCGATTGTTGCCTTTGTGGTTGGGCTTGTGGTAATGGCATTTTTTGTAGGTAAGGATAAAATAGTGTCGCGAGCGACGACGAAGTTTGCGATTATTGCTGTTTTTATTCTGGTTTTGTTTACGGTTAGTTTTCCTGGGTTAATGGTGACGCGGTCGATGTCGACAAATGAGATTGAGGTGAAGTCAAATGAGCAGAGGATGTCGCAGTATTCGGAATTTGCTGAAATTTATAAAAATAATTGGGTTTATGGGGTTGGGATTGGGAATTATACATTGGCAAAGTATGAGTTGAACCCGAATCTTCATGGTGGAGAGTATCAGCCGATTCATAATACGTATTTACTGATTATTGCGGAGTTGGGGTTGATGGGAGTTGCTATAATTTTGTTGTTTGTTTTTTATATATTGAATGAACTCAGGAATTATAAGAAATGGTCGCATGAGAAGGTTGTTGCTTTTAGTATTTTGGTTGCGTTGATGATAACGGGGGTGTTTGATCATTACGCGTGGGATTTTTGGAGTGGGGTTGTTATGTTGGCTTTGGTGATTGTATACGGATTACGGATTGGTACGGATGTACGGATAGAAAATAAGGCCAAGTAGGGCTAATACAATTTATTAACAATTAATCAATATCTAAGTATGAATACAATAATTGTGGCGGGGCCGGTGATTGTTGAGGATAGTAAAGTTTTGCTCGTGAAACATGGGGATGATAAATTTTGGAAGTTTCCTGGGGGGAGGCTTGAGGATTTTGATTTTCAAACAAAGGATGACGTGCTAGAAGAAACTTGCAGGAGAGAAGTAAAAGAGGAGATGGGAATTGAGATTGAGATTGTAAGATCACTTCTTCCGATGTTGATTAGAAAAGATGATGATACGAATGTAATTTTGCTACATTATTTAGCAAAAAGAGTTGGAGAGATTGCAGCTGGGGATGATATTGCGGAGTGGAAATGGGTTGATATTGATAATTTGCCAAATGATATTGCGCCAAATATTAAAGTAGTAATAAATGAATTAATTCATTGGGATTAGGAGGTAAAATATTGAATTCGAGCGGTAGATTGTAAATATTCAGGATAATTTAGTCTTGGATATTTTTATTTGGGGGAATGGCGGCTGTATAATAACAAGTGTGTACAAAAAGAAGGATTTTGGTGTAAAATTAGCATGAAAACAAAGCTAATACATTAAAACCCTTCCTATGACTAAAGATATAACAAATTTTTTAGAAATTCAAGGC
>Ga0233430_1003280_pt1 | contig 16631 bp, 15 predicted proteins | sample SI_118_April2016_2_FD_179883 | JGI IMG/M metagenome (GOLD analysis project Ga0233430, IMG submission 179883) | Seawater microbial communities from Saanich Inlet, British Columbia, Canada - SI_118_April2016_150_MG | ecosystem: Environmental > Aquatic > Marine > Inlet | place: Canada: British... | reverse complement strand
TGCTGCCTCTTCATAAGTGTCAGCATCAACTATATTTGTTTGATCTGTTACTTCACAGAATCTATCTCCAACATAAGTCCATGGGAATCTTGTACACCATTTACCTGGAGTTGTATATTTTTCACATTCATCAATTGTCCAGCCATCTTCTTCTGATGTTATGGCAGAATATTTATCATCCTTAGGACACGCACAACTCCACTTATCTGTACAATATTGAACACCTATAGCAACACTAGTGTCTCCATCAAACTGTTCATCATACCAATTGTAAGAAGGATCCCCTACACCCCAATCACCATAACTACATGTGTGTGTTATATCCACGTCTTCAAAAATATAACCATTTGGAACACATTTTTTTCCTGTCCAACATTCATCTTTAAAGCAGCAACCCGAGTCTAAACCACCAACAAAATCTAATGGCTTATCAGCCTTTTCTAATACTTCATTACCATTAGGCAATCTTCCTAACATACCATAAGGTGTTGGTGCTGAACTAGTTCCTTTACTTAATTCTTTGTCTGTAATTGGAATGCTTAACCAAGTATTGTCAGTATGGCAAAAATAGAACACATCGTTGTCTTCTAATTGTTCAATATAATCGTTTTGTTCAATTGTTGTAAACTCACAATGATTATAGACATTATCATTTACACCAAAATCGCTTTCATCTAAGGTATTATAATTAAATAATAAATCAGAATCACTTGATGGAACTTTAAAACCATTGAAATTATATTGATAACCAAGATCTTTGAAGTAGACATCATCATTAACTGAAAGGTCTGAACATAATTTAAGTGTCCCTTGTTCATTAAGAAGTGATTTTGAAAAAATTTTATGATAGTAACAATTAAATCTTGTAAAAGTGAGTAGAGGTATGTCTGAGTTTGATTGATATTTATAATCAATACCATGCTGTTGTTCACAACACCATTCCTGATTAACAACATTATCTGGAAAGGCATACATGTTTGCCCCTAACTTTGTTGGTTGGCCATTCCCACCTAAGATATCACAATACAAAATCCCCCCATCTTGATAATAGGCTGCAGATTCAAAAGGAAATTCTTCACCAAAAGTAGATTCAAGATTCCTCACTTCACCCAACTCAACAGCCTCACCTTGATAACATGCTTTATTAGGAACTGACTTAGCCTCACTAACTTCTAATTCATAATTATACAAATCATCAGCATCATAAACATAATGAAAACCATCTTCTTCAACATCATTAAAGTTTTCAGATACTTTAACATTGCCCGTATAATTATATTTATTTCCACAACAATGATGACCTGTCCATTCACCACCTAAAAATAAATTACAAATAGTTAATTCATCAGAATTTAAACCACTACCATCTTTATCAAACTTGCTTAAGTCAGAACCATAATAACCATTTGGATTTTTAGCAATTATGTCATAAATATAATCAGGTGCCATTTGATTAAGGAAGAAATTATTTCCTGATTGTAATGGAATATTTTCACTAGTATATTCAATAGTTTCATCAACTTTGAAATAATGTATCTCCCCGGCATCATTACCAAATAACCAAGTAAATTGTTCCCCACCATCATAATAATGGTGACAATAAATCGGTGCATCATCAATATCACCTTCTTCAAGATTAAGATTCATATTAATATACCTTACACCAACATCGGTTGTTGTTGTTGGATCACCACGTGAATATTGAAATAAAACCCTATTTTGATCATCATAATAATAGTCAGTTAAATAAGTATCATAAGCTTGATGTACATTTGAAATTAAATATGTTGGAGTACAATAAAAGTTTCTATAAGGATGATGATTATATAAATCATTTTCAGGCTGAAAACTATCAGATAGTACATCAACATAACTATACAAACATAATTCATCTATCCCTTTATTAACAGGGTCTACATGATTGTATGCACCATTCATAATCCATAAATAATCGTCACCACAACATACATCTTTTCCTTCCATTGGAGCTTTTCCAACCATAGAACCCAGGGTAGCGAGACTATATAAAGTCGGGTGTTGAACTGCAAGATGTTTCCCAATACAGTTATTATCAAGAAAACTTGCATCCCAATTGACATTATAACCAAAATCACTAGGGCTTGTTTTATAATAATCTTCTAATTCAGTTTCATAGCCCTGTATATTGGCAACAGATGATTTACTATATTTGGCATATACCTCAACAACACCACCTACTTCTTTACACTCCTCATTTTCTAATTGTTCTGGTGATTCACTTTCACATGTTGCTATTGGAAAAGTATTAAGATTAGAAACATACAGAGGCTCATTTTCACCTAAATCATCTGAATAAACAGTATGTGATGCCTTAACATAAAGATTACAATCACCTTCATACAAAAATGCCTTAAGATTATCTTTTTCATCAATGATTTCTAAGTTTGGTTTTGGAGCATTGATATTACCCAAAATATTAAATGGAAAATCAATTTCAAATTTCCCATAGGGTGGTGCTTTTTTATCCCAATAACCATCATGTGTCCCACCTGTATCTGGAAAATCATAATTACTATCCACAAGAAATTGATTTGGATAATCAGTTTCAAGAGTAGCATATTGTGCTTCTGCATCTAAAATTGTAAATGTTCCAAAGATAGGGTACCCCAGTATAGTTTTATCAGGAATTGGAAGTTCACATACAAAACCAGCCCCCAATTCAACAATAGAAGTACCATAATAATTATCTTCAGTAAAATCAAGATCAATGCCTTGACCATAACCACTACTTTCAGAACTTGGATTTTTCATAGCAGAGAATGAACTATAAGAAAAAAGTATCAAAATTAAAATGGATAATACAAACAACCTATTTTTTCCCATCATTATTCCTCTTTTTAATATATTATAATCTATTAATATAACTATTTTCATTAAAGATATATATAAAGCTTTCTGATTTCCCAATAAAAGTTATTACATCACACTAACAAAAACAAAGAAATTTAGTAAATTATTAATACCGGTAGTTACAAAAGACATAATTAATGACAAATTTAGATGAATATATTAAAAAAGAGTTGAAGAAGGGTTTTTCTAAAGAAGAGATAAAAGAAACATTGACTAAAGCAGGTTGGAATGAAGATGATGTTGTTAAAGCCCTAGAAAAAGATTATAAAGAAGAGTTTTCTCAATACAAAGTTAAAACAAAAAAGTTTTGGCTAATACTTGCAACAATAGTTATTGTAATTATTTTATCAGGAGCGATTATTTATACTTTTCCTTATCTAAATCAAAAAAGTGCAGAGGAATGTATGAAAAAAGATGGCTTTTGGAAAATACACACATGTATGGTCAAAAATGATTTGGTAGAAGGTAAAAAAGAGATGTTGAAAACTAAATGTGATAACTTTCATGATGATGAAAAAAATAAATGTTATATAAAACTAGCAAAAGATAAAAACGAAATTGAATTTTGTAGTAAAATAGATATTCAAGAAATGAAATGGGAATGTGAAACTGCACCATGGCGAAATAATGAATGTGAATACAAAGCCTTGTTAGGAGAAGGTGTAAAGCAATGTTTTATTGATTTAGCAATTGAAGCAGAAAACATAGATTATTGTTTAAGAAAAGGAGTATACGAAGATTGTGTAATCGCAGTTAGCCAAGCAAAAGATAATATTGAATTTTGTAATAATAATAACAAGTGCATAGTTGAGTTTGCATTATTAAAAAAAGATATAAATATTTGTAAAAAAAGTCAATTGAAAAATAAGTGTATAGAAGAGTTTAATAAGGTAAATTAAAATGTTAAAGAAAAACATAAAATTAATTTGGTTGTTAGTTATTGTAATCTTATTAACTATAAATGTGATTGGTTTTGATAATCCATTTAATTATAAGACATTTGGTGAAATAGATATAGGAGTGAAGTGTAAAACAGACATTCAACCTGAATATGAACCATTTGTTACTAGAGGGATATGGTTCCTTATGGACACAGGAGATGGTGAAGACGACGGGGGAGATGTTCCCGATGGGGCATATAAAATAAAACTAAAAAGTGGTGGAGAATGGAAAGATTGGAGTGGACATATTTATGTAGAAAACCAAATGGAATATGTTTATGGTTCATATGAATTATCAGACTATTATACTAAAAACACATATGAATTTTTAAACAGATTGGTATTAAATATTGAAAATGACAATAAACTAGGACTAGTGTATGAACATGGCATAAACAAAAGATGTGAAAAAGCTAAAACATATTACAAAGATATATTTGAAATAAGAGACTTTGGAATGATTGGGCCAGGTTTACAATCAAGTGGATTAGATTCAACTAAAATTGCATTTTTATATCATGAAGTAAGAATATGTACACCACTTACAGGATGTGAATTTGTAACTTCCCATAAACCACTTTGCAGATATGATAAAGGAGAAGAATTAACACTTGTAGAAAAAACCGAACTAAAAAATGCATGTGAATTATTTGATGATGAATGTATAAAAGAGTTCGCATTTGGTGAAGTCATACCAGATTATTGTTTAGTTTGTCCGGAAGATGATAATTATGAGAAATTTTTTACTAGTTGTGTATGTAAAAATGGATTTCATAAAGATGAAGATGGCAATAAATGTGTAGCAGATTAATCAAACCAAAAACATATCTTTCTTCCCTTTCATTTTAAAACAATCATTAGCAAAACTAGCTACAACAACATCAACATTATACTTCTTGCATAACTTAATGTTAAACTTTATTCTAGAGAATAACTTAACTCTATCGCCTTTAATTAAATCATTAAAATTAACACAATAACTTACTTTTTTAGTTGCCATTAATTTAGCAAGAACTTGATTTAATCCTGAATTTTTGTGGTGAATAAAATCACTATTATTATGATCTTCCATTCCATAAATTAATGAAGGAGATTTCTCAATAATTTGTCTTACATTATCATTACATTTGACAACAACTATTTTTGATTTGTTTTTAGCTTTTGCAATTTCGTTGCTATTACAAATGATACCAAAATCTATTTTTAATTTAGTATCAAATTTAGTAATTTTAAAATCTTTCAAATTATACAAAAATACTAGTTCTTTATAGCCTAGTTCAATAGCCATGTCTATAAACTCTTGCTCATTTTTGTTAGGTATTACATAATCAATTGTCATTTAATTCACTCCTTATTTTATTAATCTCATTTTCAGTTAATTTATTCATAACTTCCTTACATTCAACTAAAAATAATGGTGCTTTTTGAATCATCAATTCAACAATTTCATCTTTAACTGTTCTGTCAACATAATATTGGGCATCTATTCTTGCCTGTAATGCATCTTCTAGAAAATCAACATTTAAATAATCTTTCAAAAAATGCTTTGCAAAAGCAATACTACATGAATGAATTTCACATTTCACTCCCATTTTCATCATTATAGAATACAAAGAAAAATAGAAAGTGTAATAACTAGCTGAAATAATCCAATCTTTTGATTTAGCTAGTTTAGCTGTTTCTAATGATTCTTCTGCTTTTTTCAAATAAGCATTAGCTAAATTTGCATTTGGATTAATTAATTCCAAACCATTTTTCTGTTCTTTGCACCAATTGATTTTATTCATAATACCACACCAATAAATTCATCAGTTCCTTTGATCAATATATGGTTATTCAAGACTTCCCTAACTAAAATATCTTCACTCCATTTCATTTCAAAAAGTTTTGAACCATACTGTTTAACATTAATCTTAATACCATAGGTATTTGATACCTCTTTTATTTTTTGTCTTTTATGGCTACCAATAACAAAAATATCCAAATCAGAGTTATTTTTTTCAAGATTTTTAGCATAACTCCCAAAAACAACCATAACTCCATCAACAAAAGGCATAATTTTCTCAATAATTTGTTTAATTAATGGTTTTTGTTCTAAAAATCTAATTTTTTTATAGTTTTCAGCTAAAACAAGATATTGTTTAGCAATAATATTTTTTTTAATCTTATAAATCTTGATTTTCCCTCTTGATTTAGATTCTAAAATAGTCCTTTTTTCTAAATTATTTAAGATAAGTTGTGCTGTTCTGGGGCTAATTTTAAGAAGTTTTTGAACCTCCCTAATGTAATAATCTCTTTCAAAGCCATTTGTAAAAATACTCAAAACACGAAGGTGTGTTTCAGTTAGTTTGTTTACTTTTTCATACATATGTATAAAATAACATACAAGAATATATAAAGTTTCCCATTTTAACAGATAAATATTCAAAAAAACATAAAATTCAAGAAAGTAGCGTCTTAATTAATCCTTTAATCTCATCATCATCTAGACCAATCAATGGTCTAAATTCAATTAAAGTACTTATTTTTTTATAATTTTCTAAAGTTTGTCCTAAAACAACTGAATCACATTTCTCTTCTTTTGCAACTTTCTCTAGGAAAGTTGAAATATCTTGGCCATCAAAAGACACTTTCCTTGGTTTAACACCATAACTAGTAAAATCAGCATCTCCAATAACAACAATTGCACAACCTCGTTTCATCATTAACAAAGCAGCTAGTTTATCCCTATCATTTTCAATAAAAGCAAGCATCCTGCCCTCAATACCATAAGGTAATCCACCAATTCCAACAATCTTATCTAAAAAAAACAGGTGTTGGTTGCCAATAATTTCTAAATTTACATTAATATCGAATTCTTTCAAAGAAACCTTGGCTTTATACTTCTTACAAACATGATCACCTAACATACAATCAAAATCTCTTTTTGATTTCTTAGTTAATGCATTAACTTTTCTTGTAGAAATACGAAAAGTCTTAAATTTCTTATTTTTGAGCAAAAAATCAACACCTTCAAACAAATCAGTAAATTCAGATGCAAAACTAATAGATGTTACCCCAAAAACATTAGCTAATAAGGTATAATCAGCATCCCCCTCAACTAAAAAACGCCCATTTAGCCTTTTAACACTAACAAAATCAAGTTTATTAAGCTTCATTGCCCGTTTAAGGTTCTCTTGTAGCTTTTTTTCAAAGATAATCCGATTTTTGCCTTTTAAAGCAATCTCACCATATCTAATTATACAATATTTCTTCATTTTCCATAGGAAACTAAGGGGTGTTATAAACTTTACTTTAATAATGTTTATAAATCCCTTTAAATACCCTTTAAAAACATAGTATTTAAATACTACTTATTTGTTTATAAAGGTTTATAAAGAGTTTAAAAAGAACTGAATGATAAAATACTCGCGGAGGTCAAATAAAATGGCTAAAAAAATTGCTAAAAAAGTTGTTAAAAAACAAACAAAACAAGAACCTGAGAAAAGAGATATCCATGTAGTAAATATAGTAGTTAGTACTTCATTAGAACATGATATTCCATTGGAAAAGATGGCAGCTACACTAAGTAATACTGAATATAACCCAGAACAGTTTCCAGGTTTAGTTATAAGAATAAAAGAACCAAAAACTAGCGCATTAATCTTTAGTTCAGGTAAAGTTGTATGTACTGGTGCAAGAAGTATGGAAAAAGTTAGAGAATCCATTAAGAAAATAATCAAAAGTCTTGAAAAAATCAATGTTAAAATTAAGATTAAACCTATAATTCATATCCAGAACATTGTTGCATCTGGTAGCGTTGGAATGGATTTAAATCTAAATGTTTTAGCAATGAAACTAGAAAATACAGAATATGAACCTGAACAGTTTCCGGGCTTAGTTTACAAACTGCCACAAGCAAAAGCAACATTCCTATTATTTAGTAATGGAAAAATTGTTTGTACAGGAACTAAAAGTGAAGACGAAGTTCATGAATCAGTTGACAAATTAGTTGAAAATTTAAAGAAAATTAAGAAAAAATAAGTTTTTTTTTATTATTTTAATTTTATCAATATACAGTAAGGGGGTGCTGAAAGAAGTATAGTAGTAAAATACTTCTCGATGAATATGGAAGTAAATGAAATTATCTCCAAATTTCAAGAATTTGTAGAGACAACATACCAAAAAGAGTTATATGACTACGTTAGAGAAGGTAAACATTTTCTAGTTATTGAGTTTAATGAATTAGCAAAATTCAATATTGAATTAAGTGAAGAACTCTTAGATAAACCTGAAGAAACATTAAAGGCATTTGAATTAAGTCTAACTAATTTTGATCTTGATGAAGAAGTTAAAGGAATAAGAGTAAGAGTAAAAAATCTTCCTAAAGAACATTATATCATGATTAGAAATATCAGAAGCAAACATCTTGGTAAGTTTATTTGGACTGAAGGAGTTGTAAGACAAAAATCAGATGTTAGGCCACAAGTTACTTCTGCAAGATTTGAATGCCCAAGTTGTGGGAATATTATTCCTGTTCTACAATTAGATAACAAATTCAAAGAACCTTCAAGATGTGGATGTGGGAGAAAAGGAAAATTCAGATTATTAAGTAAAGAACTTGTTGATGCACAAGGAATTGTTTTAGAAGAAGCAACTAAAGATTTAGAAGGTGGGGCACAACCAAAAAGGATGAATATATTTTTACAAAATGATTTAGTTAGCCCGATGTCTGAAAGAAAAACAAACCCTGGAACACAAATAAGAGTATGTGGATTTATTAAAGAAGTTCCAATTATATTAAGAACAGGTGGCCAAAGCACTAAATTTGATTTAATGATAGAAGCAAATTCATTTGAATCTGTTGAAGAAGACTATTCTAATATAATGATCTCAGATGAAGATAAAGAACAAATTAAGATTATTTCTGAAGATCCAAAATTATATGAAAAGTTAGGTTCCTCAATGGCACCAGGTATTTTTGGCCATGATTTAATTAAAGAAGCACTTTGTTTACAATTTGTTGGTGGAGTAAGTAAATTAAGAGATGATGGTGTTAGAAATAGAGGAGACATGCACATACTTTTAATTGGAGATCCAGGAGCAGGTAAGTGTCTTTCAGGTAAGACTAAAATCATACTAGAGGACGGGGAGTTCACAACAATAAAATCATTTTATGAAAATAGAAAAAATAATACCAAACAGATATTTAATATTAATAAATGTGGTTTAAACTCAACTAGGCTGCCGACAAGATTCTGGAGAAGGCCTGCACCTAAAAAAATAATTAAGATCACTACAAATACAGGAAATGAACTTTTCACTACAAAAGAACACCCCTTATTTACAACTAAAAATGGTTTGATTTTTGCTAAACAAGCACAAGATTTTAAATTAAATGAATATATTTCCTTACCTTCAAAGATTGATGTTGAGGGATCAATTCAATATGTTGATGAAGAAATTCAAAAAACAAAAGCCAATAACAGAGTAAAATACAATATTAAAAAAATAATTGATAAAGAGTTTGCAAGATTGCTTGGTTACCTTGTAGGCGATGGATATGTTACGTTTAGAAAAACAACAGGATTAATCAGCTTTACAAACAATAACCAAGATCTACTTGATGATTTTGAATATTTAGTTAAGAAAATATTTAATTTGAAAGTGAGTAAAAGAAAAAAACAAAATAGTAAAGATTGTTTTGAGTACTATATAAGTTCAATTGATTTGGTTAGGATTTTAGAGAAAATTGATTCCTGTATTATCAAAAGATCATCTTCACAAAGAGTATGTGTTAAGATATGCAAATCACCTGATAATATTGTCAAAGAATTCTTAAGGTCGTTGTTTGATTGTGAAGCACATGTACATAAAAATAGAAGAGACATAGAATTTAGTAGCAAAAGTAAAGAACTAATCCATGACTTAAAATATTTGTTGTTGAGATTTGGGATTATTTCTCAAGTAACTAAAACAATGAAATGTGCAACTAACACAATAGCTAAAATTAAAAGAAAATATTATCGTTTATCAATTAGTGGAGAAGACACCAATAAGTTTGGAAAACAAATTGGTTTTGTTTCTAGTACAAAAAAGAATGCAATTAAAGAGATAATTAATGGAAATAAAAAACTCAACACAAATATAAACATAATACCGAATTTAAGCGAGCTGTTAATTACATTAAGACAAACATATAATTTAACACAATCTTCATTTTCTATGCCTAGATCATCATATCAACATTATGAAAGAGGAGATAGAAACCCATCTTATTCACAATTAAAAAAGATTTACAAAACATATTCCCAAATTAAAAATGACCCAATGATTGAAATATTAAAACAAATTAGCTATGCAGATATTTTTTGGGACACTATAAAATCAATTGAGATTGTTGATTCAAAAGAAAGCTATGTTTATGATCTTGAAATCCCTAAAGTGCATAATTTTATTGCAAATGGTGTAATGGTTCATAACTCTCAGTTATTAAAAAGAGCCAGTGTTGTTGCACCAAAAGCAAGATATGTATCTGGAAAAGGAGTTTCAGGAGCAGGATTAACAGCAGCTGTTGTTAAAGATGAATTTTTATCTGGATGGAGTTTAGAAGCAGGTGCATTAGTATTGGCAAACAAAGGAATGGTTATGATTGACGAGATGGATAAAATGAGTCATGAAGATAGAAGTGCAATGCATGAAGCTCTTGAACAGCAAACTGTAAGTATATCAAAAGCAAATATCCAGGCAACACTAAGATGTGAAACCACAGTATTAGCGGCAGCTAATCCTAAATTTGGTAGGTTTGACCCATATGATACTGTTGCACGACAAATTGATCTTCCACCTGCTTTAATCAATAGGTTTGATTTAATTTTTACAATTAAAGATTTGCCAGATGAAGAAAAAGATAGAAAAATGGCAAGATTTATTTTAGAAATGCATCGTATAAAAGGAACTGAAGAAGTTGATATCCATACAGACTTATTAAGAAAATATTTTGTATATGCAAAACAAAAAGTTTTTCCAAAGTTAACTGATAACGCAATTAATGAGTTGTTAGATTATTATATTAAGATGCGTTGTTCAGGAAGTAATGAAAGCGGTGGTCTTAAAGCAATCCCAATTTCAGCAAGACAACTTGAAGCACTGGTAAGATTGGCAGAAGCAGCCGCAAAATTAAGACTTAGTGAGAAAGTAGAAAAAAAAGATGCTAAACGAGCAGTCGCATTATTACATTATTGCCTAGAACAAGTTGGAATGGATCCTGAAACAGGTAAGATTGATATTGATAGAATCTCAACAGGAGTTACAACAAGTGAAAGAAGTAGAATTGTAACTGTTAGAGAAATAATTAATGAGTTAGAAGAATCCGAAGGTAAAAATATTCAAATTGAAGAAATAATTAAAGTTGCGAAAGAAAAAGGTATTGATGAAGAAAAAGCATTAGAATTAATTGAGAAATTAAAAAGATCTGGAGACTTGTTTGAACCAAGAAGAGGAGAAATACAGAAAATATGATGTGGTTTTGAGTTCGCAGTAATGAGTTATGAGACAAACCAAATATTAATAAAAAAATAAAGTGATATGAAGATGGAAGAAACCAAAAAACAAAATTATGAAAGAGCAACTGCAAAAGTTGTGAGAATAAATGATTTGAAATCTAGCCAATACTTTAAAGTGAATGAAGAGTTTAGTCCAGACTATGTTTTAGTTGGTGATGAAAAAATATCAAGGGCAAATATTATTGCAATTGTTGTTGAAAAACAAATAGAAGAAAAGTTTAGTAGCCTAACTATTGATGATGGAAGTGGCAGTATAGTATTAAGAGATTTTGATAATAGAAATAAATTTGATAATTATAATATTGGACAAATAATTAGAACAATAGCTAAACCACGTAGCTTTAATGATGAGATTTATTTAGTAGGAGAAATTGTTAAACCAGTAAAAAATAATAAATGGGTTGAATTAAGAAAATTAGAACTAGAAAAAATATCTCCAATGGTTACAAAAATAGAACAACAAAGTAATGAGCCACAAACAACAAATAACACAGAACAAAACACAACCAACAATAAAGATGTGGCAGAAAAGCACGAAGAAGTTATTATTGATGATGCCCCTGAAACAGATAATACAATTGATAAGGTTTTAGCAATAATCAAAGAACATGATAAAGGAGAAGGAGCAGACATAGAAGATGTTATTGTTAAAGCAAATATTAAAGATTGTGAACAAGTAATAACTAATTTAATCAGAGAAGGAGAAATATTTGAAGTAAGACCAGGAAGAGTTAAAGTATTGTAATTTATTCTTTTTTTATTTTGACTTGACTTTATTTCTATTTTTTAAACTAGGGCGAAGCCAATGTAGCCTGTGAATTTTATTTTTTAAAATACAAATATTAAAAAATCCTAACAATTAAGGCCTAATCCATCTTGATTCCCAATAACTAACATCACCCTCTTCATCAACAACTGCTAATAATAATCTTTTCTTAGTAGAATGAGCAACCCTATTTTTAGCTGCAAAATCATGCCATGTTAAAGTAGATGCCTCATGAACTGGAAATACAACCCATTTAGCATGATCTTCACCTGGTTTAATACCACGATCATAAACTCTAAAGTCCGCTCCAAACTTTAAGGCAGTTTTAATTATATATCCTCTATTTCTAATATCTCTAAAAACACAATATCTAATCCAAAAATTTGGCTCTAATTTCTTTGCTTTACGAATAAACTGTTCAGAAGTCATTGCTCTTCCTGCTAATGATTTAATAATTAGCCTATCACTTTCCATAAGATATAATGACTCTAATAAACTAAGCTCTACTTTTTTCTTTACAATCTTCCCATATCTACTTTGATTGTAAAATTCTCGGGCATCATCACTATCTTCAGTAATAATCCGTTCATTCATGAAAATTGAACTAACTATTGGTTTTTTTACCATGACATAAAAAAACATTCTATTCCTTATAAAGTTTTTGATGAAAAGAAAATAACAACATGGCCGGGCGAAGCGAAGCTGAGTAGGACTTTGAAAAAGTCCGTCCGTGCCTATGATGTTGTTATTTTCGACATTTTTAACTAAATTCTCTTTTTCCACCTAAAATCAAGTGAAAACTTTATAAATCTAACAATGAAACATACCTAAATGGCACAAATTACATTTTTAGGTACTTCTTCAATGGTACCAACAAAAGAAAGAAATGTTACATCTATTTATCTAGATTATAATGGAGAAGGGATTTTAGTAGATTGTGGAGAAGGCACACAAAGACAGATGAATATTGCTGGCCTTAATAGATTGAAAATTAAAAAAATTCTGATTACACATTGGCATGGAGATCATGTTTCTGGTCTGGTTGGATTAATACAAACAATTGGAAATTCTGAAACACCACCAAGTATTAAAATTTATGGACCAGAAGGAACAAACAAACATATGGACCATTTAATGAAAAGTTGTGTTTTTCACAATAAAGTAGAATTATCAATAACAGAGATAACTGCAAAATCACCAAAATTAATTTTTGAAAATGAAGATTATGTAATAGAAGCAGCAAATGTTAAACATAGTACACCATGTGTTGCATATTCTTTTACTGAAAAAGAAAAAAGAAAAATTAATATGACTAAGGCAGGAAAGTTTGGATTAGTTGGTGGGCCAATGATTGGAAAACTAAAAGATGGAAAAACAATTACATTCAAAAATAAAAAAATAAAACCAGATGATGTGAGTAGAATTGTCGAGGGGAAAAGGGTTGTTTTTATCTTAGATACAATGCCCTGTAAAGCATGTACACAAATTGCAGATGGTGCAGATATATTAATTATGGAAAGCTCATATGCAACTAAATTAGATGAAAAAGCAGATTTACATAAACATATGACTGCACAACAAGCAGCACAAATAGCACACCAAGCAAATGCAAAAAAATTAATATTAACACATTTCTCACAAAGATACAAAACAACTGAAGAAATTGAAGAAAATGCAAGAGATATATTTCCAGAAAGTGTTTGTGCTTTTGATTTTATGAAAGTTAAATTCTAGTTTTTCTTTTTAAAATTGTATTTGAAAAGTATTTGGCATAAAAAATATTTATTATTTTGATGATTTCAAAAAATCAGAGTGAAAAAAGCCTGACGGCCCGTTGTAAAAATACAAAAAAGATGAAATTAAAAAATATAAGAAAAAATTAACTTTTTGCTGCTAATTTAATATCTCCTGCCTTTACTGTCTTTCTTCCTGCATGAGATGCTAATTTAACTGCATTAGATGCAATATCTTCTCCAATTTCTTCTAATACGATTTTTAATGCTTCTTTTGCTTTGTCTGAAACACGATCAGCACCAGCATTTTTCATGATTTTCTCCATTGCTGCTAATGGAATTAGTCTTTTGCTTGCCATATTATCACCCTTGAATTTGGTTAAAGAGATGTAAACAAGCCAGATTTATATAATTTTTGGTTATTTTAGGGCTTTTAGCAGGAAAAAGAGAAGATTGAGGGGTTTAAGCAAAAACTAAAACATTTTAGCTGAGAACAGGAAAGATTATAAACAAATAAAAAATAAAAAATAGTATGAACCTTAAAGCAAAGGGCACAAATGCCGAAAGAGAATTAATACATTTATTTTGGGCTGCTGGTTGGGCTAGTTTGCGTTGCGCTGGTTCTGGTTCTATGAGATATCCTTCACCAGACATATTAGCTGGAAATTCATTGAGAAAATTGGCAATTGAATGTAAAACAAGTAAGAATAATAATATTTACATTCCAAAAAAAGAACTTAATGAATTAAAAGAATTTAGTAATAAATTTGGAGCAGAAGCATGGGTTGGAGTAAAGGTACAAAAAGAATGGTATTTTCTAAATTTAGAAGATACAAACCAAACAGTAAAAAACCATTCTATTTCTTTAGTATTAGCAAAACAAAAGGGATTATTGTTTGATGAATTGATTGGAAACATTTAAAAATAACTAATCTAAAGAATAATTTTATGACAATTGTTTTAGCATATGAATATTCAAAAGAAATAGGGAAAAATTTTGCTAAAAAGATTAAAGCAGAGTTTTCTTTAGTCAAAGTTAAAGAATTTCCAGATAAAGAAAAATTAATCCAAATAACAACAAATGTAAAAAATAAGAATGTTATTGTAGTTAATAGTTTATTCTACCCTGATGAAAAAATAATTGATTTGTGTTTAACAGCAGACACATTAAAAGACCTTGGAGCAAAAAACATAACTTTAATCGCCCCATATTTAGGTTATATGAGACAAGATAAAAGATTTAATAAGGGAGAAAGCATCTCATCCAAAACAATTGCAAAAATAATTTCACCTTTTTTTTCTAAATTAATAACAGTAGATCCACATTTACACAGATACAAATCATTAAATATTATTTACAGACTAAAAACAAAAGTTTTAACTGCAAATTCTTTATTAGCAGACTATATTAAGAAAAATTATAAAGATGTTGTGGTTGTTGGCCCAGATGAAGAATCTTATCAATGGTCAGAAAAAGTTGCAAAAAGAGTTGGTGCACCAGTAACAGTTTGTAAAAAAACAAGATATAGCTCAAGAAAAGTAAAAATATCTTTTAAAGACAAATTAAACTTAAAAAATAAAACAATTGTAATAGTTGATGATATAATTAGCACTGGGCATACAATGATCGAGGTTATTAAATTTGTAAAGAAACAAAAACCAAAAAAGATTGTTTGTATGGGTGTACATGGCTTATTTGTTGAAAATGCATATAATAAATTAAAAAGAGCAGGTGCGAATGAGATTGTTACTACTAACTCCATCACACACAAGTCAAATAAGATTGATTTAACTAAAATTCTTTAATATCTTAGATTGTAATATTTCATATAATAAATTTAGTTTTATAGTATAGAATTAAATTTATAATAAAAGTAAATAAAAAATAAAGAAAGAAATTATTTTTTCTTCTTTTTTGCTTTTTTAGTTTCTGTTGGTTTAATGCCTAGTTTTTTCTCAATTTTTCTTTGTTCTGCTAGTAGTTTTGCTTCTTCTTCTTCTATTTTCATTTCTTCTCTTGCAATTTTCCTAGTCATTCTTTCAATGTTGAGATCCATTCTTGCTACCCTTCTTTCCATAATAACAAGAACTCTTAAACTATATACAATTGCTGCTAATGTACCAACAATAATTGCTAAAATTACAACTTCCAGTGGATCAGATATTGCCATAATATTCACCTTTTTATTTTTTTATTATTACCATTCAGTTATATATATTAAGTGTTATCATATAAACACACATATAAAAAGGTTTCGGATGTTGTTAGTATAATTATGGGGGTGCAACCCCTTTGTTTCATATGGAAAGTTGGGTTGAGTTTGGGTGGTTGTGTTGTGGTTATGTTTTAATTATATTTGTTTTTAATAATTATATTTTCTTCTCATATCTTTCTTTTTTATCATTATCTTTATCTTTTAGTCACTGTTTTGTTCTTCTATGCCTCTTTTATCATCTTCTTTGCCCTTTTCCCCTACTTCTTTCCTTACTTCTCCCTATCTCTTTCTTTGCTTCTCCCTCTTCTTTTATTTTCTTACCCACGCCCCTTCTCTTTTCTCTTTTTCTCCCTCTTACTCTGTTTTTTCACCCACATACCTATTTCTCTTCCTCTTCCTCTTCTTCTTCTTCTCTTCTTCTCTTCTTCTTCTCTTCTTCTTCTCTTCTTCTTCTCTTCTTCTTCTCTTCTTCTTCTCTTCTTCTTCTCTTCTTCTTCTCTTCTTCTTCTCTTCTTCTTCTTTTTTTTTTCTCTTCTTCTTTT
>Ga0233430_1003268_pt1 | contig 16675 bp, 16 predicted proteins | sample SI_118_April2016_2_FD_179883 | JGI IMG/M metagenome (GOLD analysis project Ga0233430, IMG submission 179883) | Seawater microbial communities from Saanich Inlet, British Columbia, Canada - SI_118_April2016_150_MG | ecosystem: Environmental > Aquatic > Marine > Inlet | place: Canada: British... | reverse complement strand
GGTCTGCCTCGACAAGCGTATGACCGGGGGGCAGGTCAACATGAAGGATGACCACCGCGGTTTTCTCCGCTTCGCGGGCGCCGATGAGACTGACGGCCATAAATGCCACAGCCATAGCGGCGATGATCGGGATAATTTTCTTGAAATTCATGTGAATAGTTCTCCTGAAAGTTCTTTCAAATTTTTGTGAATTCACAACGGAGCCACAGAGAGCACAGAGCTAATTTTCACCGCGGAGAGCGCGGTACCCTAAAGGGCACAAGCACACGCTGAGAAAAACAGAGAAAAAACTCCGCGATTGCCTGTGCTCTTTAGTGTTGCGTACGCCGCGGTGTTCAATCTTGATTTGACCTTTTCATATCTCCGAATTGCCGCATTCATTTAGGATGTCAATTGGGTGATTTCTCCAAAACCGTTGAGAACCAGATCGGCAACCACATCGGCCAGTGGCCGTACTTCATAATTGACGAATTGCTCGGTTTCGTTGACCATAATTACGATGGCCTGTTCTTCGTCACCAAAGAGCGCCCGCAGCGCGTTCAAGCCTTGCGCGGTTTTTATGGGGATGGTTTTGTGTTCATCGGTCATGGATTCCTCATTGTTCGTCATTCGCTTCAGCGGTGATTGTCGTAAGAACATCATCCAATCCAATCGTGGGTGTAAGGGGTGTTGCCGAAGGCCCCGGTGTGACGGATTCTTTTGCCCTGGCCGTGGCGGTCATGGCTTCGGTTGGGTCCAGCGTAGCGGTAGCGGTGGCATACGCCGGAGTGGGCAGATCGTCATACCAGCCTTCAGTGGGCGTACGACTGGCGGTGGCTGTACCCAGCGCCTCTGGCTCCCATTTCACGCGGTCATCTTGCGCCTCGATGTCGGGAATCAGGGCCGCGACCAGCAAGCTCAAGACAATCGCCAGGAGAAATATAGCCACAATATTTTTCGGGTTCACACCTTAGTTTTGTGCAAAATAGTGCGGTTTCAATTCGAAGATGCAAAATAACATGGGTTCTACTCGGTAAAATAGTGCTCCAAGAAGCGTTTTGATGGTAAATTGAAAAACAAATTCTAGATAAGAGACCAAAGGAGAAGCCATGAAACCCGAGTTTGGACTGACAAAAAAGGACTTTAACACCAGTTTTGCACCATTATGTGTGCTTGGACAGGCTCTTTGGGAGCGTGGAGAGCTTGATCCATTACGAAACTTTAGCCTTATCTCGATGAAAACCCAGGATCATACACCCGGAGAGAAGTTATTGGATGGATTTTTGGTAATCCTGGCTGGGTATCCCAGTCTCTACATGCTCAACACAAAATTACGGCCTGATCCGATGCTTGCTGAAGCCTGGCACCGGGGACAATTTGCTGACCAATCCATGGTTTCTCGGACATTAGATGTCATCACTGGCGATGTCTTGTTGGGTTTGAGAACTGTCAGTAGGGATTTCTGGAGATCTCATAGCCAATTAGCCAGCCACGACTGGCGCAAACGCGTCGTGCTTGACCTGGATCTGACGCCATTACGGGCCAGCAAGCGCTCAGAAGACAGCACCAAAGGCTATGTCGGCAAAAAAACGAAACCGGTCGTCAGTTAGCCCGGGTGATGATCCATCCTTATCGGGAAAGCGTACTTTCACAACTTTATCCTGGCCATCAACACAGCAGTAATTGTCTTGTGCCAGCTGTATCTACTTTCGAAACCGCATTAGGGCTGCCAGAGCAGTTCCGACACAAATGTGTTTGGCGTGTTGACCAAGGTTTCGGAGGCGATGCCAATATTAATTGGCTTTTGGATCGCCAGTATCAACTTATAGCCAAAGGTTGTTCAAATCGTCGGGTCGCTAAACTGGCTAAAGAAGTCCAACGCTGGCGAACCATCAGAGATGACAAATTGGTTGGACAGGCTCCAACGCCGGAAAAATTTGTCCGGCCAGTGGACACTTTCGTGATCCGTTACCAAACCCGCAAGGGTTGGAAACATTCTTATTTGCTCAGCACTCTGAACTTGTCTGGTATCGCTACCACTCGTTTTTATGATCAGCGTGGTGGAGCTGAAACCGAGTTCCGTACTGACAAAAGCGGTGGAGCACATCTCGACAAACGGCGTAAACACAAACGTGATGCTCAAGAAGTCTGGGTTTTGTTGGCAGATATGAACCATAACTTGATCTCGTGGCTCTCACGACAAATCTTGGCCGATAGCCCGTTTGAATCTTATGGATTCTTGCGCATCAGCCGAGACTTGTTCCGCATCCCCGGTTTGATCAAAATGGAGAATGGTCGGCTCTTATCTGTGAAATTATTAAGGTCCTCACCACATGCCGCCGATTTGATCGACTGTTTGCAGCGTTTTTGGGATTAGAACCCCGGCTATTTTGCACGTCAATAATAGAAACCCTACTATTTTGCATCATCAGAATAGAACATGGGTTATTTTGTACAAAATCAAGGTGATAGCCCAAACCGGCAACGATGTTGAGCAGAATTTGCAAGCCCAGGTAAGCCATCACAACTACCCAAACCAGCAACCAGAGATACCACTTGCCGCCGGAAAGCCCGGCTTGCTGAAAGGCATCTTTTCCGCTGGCGAAGCGGACAATCAGCAGAATGACCAGAGAGACCACCAAGGCAAGCATCACCAGTCCGGCAAGCGGAGCGGGATACAGGTCGGGGCGTAATGTGGTCAGAATCACCAAGGCTGTGAAGAACAGGGTGAAGATGATGTAGAAGTTGAAGAACCAGCGCGGACGTTCATGGTAATTGTGCAGGTACAACGGGCTGTTTTTGAAGACATAACGTTGCAAAAAGATCGCAACGTACGCAGGAATCAACATCTGGAGTTGAAAGAATAGTTGCGCATATTCGCTGTAGCCAAATTTGAGCCATAAAACCAGGTCTATCAACCAACTCAAGGTAATCGTTAGCCCAACAAATAGCCCGACTTCTTTCCAGTTCACACTTCTTGTAGATACAGCAACGGATGACATCCTTATTCTCCTAAATTTATTCAGATTTGCGGGCGTCAAATTCTGCCCAAATCAGATAGGCAATCCCCGCCACCAGAGCGACCATACTCCAGTTGACCAATTCGGCACCAACATATTGCAACATGGCGGCGAAGAGTTCTGCGCTCCAATTATTGGCAATCGACGCGCCAAAGATGGCAGCAGCGATATACCGAGTGGCGTACAGAAACGCAGCAATAAAAATCAACATAACGCCGGTAAATCTTCTTGACATCACTAAAACTCTATTCTTTCAAATTTCACGAGCGCAAGAACGGTGAAGACCACGCTCCAAAGCAGTGATGCTACCAGCGGCGACCACAACATCTCTGCCGGGACGGGTTGGCTATCTGCGATCAAGGCTGCCATTTTCCCCAGCGACCAGGGCATGACGTACATCAACTCCTGGATTAAGCCGCCGATCAGGCTGCCGCCCATCGCAACGCCAAGCGCAATGCCCAAGATGGGCGCACGACTATCAAAGAATGTGCCCAGCATCAGGGTCAGCGTCAGGTAAAACAGGGTGTGGACAGCCATAATGCCAACGCCGCTCAAAAAGGGCAAAAACGGATACAGTGAACCGAGTCGCACAAAAAACAGCAAATACGTGACCAGCGCCGGGAGCGCAATCAGCAGCAGCAAAACGGCTGCTATCGCGGCGCTCAACTTTGCCAAGACATAAGAACGGCGGGCAACCGGTTTCGCCAGCAGCCACTCGGTCACACCGGAATGCTTTTCAGCCAAAATCAAGTCCTGGCTGAGCACAATCGCGCCAAGCGCCAATGCCATACTGCCCATCTCAAAGAAAATGCTGCGCGCCATTTGCAAGCCAAAGGGAAGCGGACCGCCCGCCGCGGCAACCGCCGGATCACCGGTGGCTGCGGCGACGGTGGGCAGCATGAATAACATCACAACCACCAAGCCGCCCAACATGCCCGACCACAAAATGGCGTTAATCCACCAGCGGCGCGTGCCCCACCAGGCGCGGTTTTCTTTATGCAGCAAATTGGCAAAGCCGCGCAATCCATGCCATTCAGTCACCCGTTCTAATTCTGTGTTAGCGCTCATCGCCATCTCCCTTCACAATATCCATAAAAACTTCTTCCAATTCATACTTTTTGCGGCTGAACTCTGTCACCGTGACCGTCGAGTCTGCCAGCACTGCCCGCAGCAAATTCGCTTCAGCCGCAGCCTCGTCGCTGACACTGACCTGCCAAAGACTGGCACCATCACCTTGCGACACCGCTGTATGCGTGACCCAGGGCAACGCCCCTAGTCGTTTCTCCAATCCGCTCGGCGTGCCTTTCAATTTGATCGAGTAGACCACGCCATCCTTTCCGTTCAAAATACTTTCAATCGAGCCGCTCGCCACGACCTGCCCCCGATTCAGGATCGCGACCGTATCACTAACACGCTGCACATCATCCAAAATATGGGTTGAATAAAAAATGGTGGTGTGCTTGCGCAAACGCGCCATAATATCCAGCACGGATTGGCGACCCAGCGGATCGAGCGCCGAGGCGGGTTCGTCCAGGATGAGCAGATCGGGATAGTTGACTTGTGCCAGTGCGATGCCGAGACGTTGTTTCTCGCCGCCGGAAAAGCCCTTGATGGGACGATTCGCCTTTTCGGCTAACCCGACCAACGCAAGCATCTCATCGCATCGCGCCCGGATTTTGGCTTGGGTACCGCTAAAAAAGAAGTGTGCTGCGAAAATTAAATTTTCGCGTGCGGTCATGTGGTCGATGAAGCGCGGCTGCTGCGGCAAGTAGCCAATCCGCTCGCGGATGGCGACGCTCTCGTCCACAATATCGTGCCCAAAGATCGTCCCGCTGCCGGATGTAGGGCGTACCAAACCGAGCAAGGTCTTCATCAGCGTGGTTTTGCCGGCACCGTTCGGACCGAGAAATCCGAAAATAGAATGCCTCGGCACGTTCAAATCCACGCCGCGAAGCGCCTGTACATCCCCAAAAGATTTACCCAAATGATGGGTTTCGATCACATAGTCGTTGGTGCGTGTCATACTTGTCTCCTTTACTGCTGTATAGAAAGCATAAAAGAAAATCTCCCCAAGCACATCAGCGACTTGGGGAGACTTGAGACTGGTCAGGTGGGTAGGTTATATCATTGTCAAAGCGGCTAAAAGCCCAAGCGCGGGTAGCAAGAGTGCCACCACAAAGATCGTGACAAATACCCTGCCCAGCCATTTCTTTTCAGGATGCTTGACCCAATACCAGGTCAGATATGCGAGCAGGAAGGATTGCAGCAGTACTTCGGAAAGTCCCATCCACATGCCCGCGAATTTCGCTTTGGTATAGATCAGTCCTTCGATAGAGCCGGGCGCGGTGCCAAAGGTCGAGAAGATGCCCACTACAACCAGAATCAGCCAGATGTTTAGATACCCTTTTTCGCTCTGGAAAAAAGCCTTTTGCAGACGATAAAAGATCAAGCCGAATAACAGTCCGCGAATGGGCTGCAAAAGCACACCCGCCTGCACCAGCGGATCGTCGGTCGGTCTCATCAGCGATTTCAGGGCTGGGTCAGCAAACTGGGTTGTGTAATCAAAAAGGGAATATGCTACCAGCCCAACAGCAAAATATGTAATCGTGTGAATAATGATGGTTTTTGTTGTGATCTCTCGCAACGTTCGTTTTTGGGAGTCCATGATTTTCACTCACTTTCTTGCAAAAATTAAGGTTGGCAAATCACCCGGTTCATTAACCAGGCGTTATCAATTTGCACTAATTCAACCGTGAACTGATGACCAGCAAGGCTGGTCGAGACTTCAACACTGGCTTGAGCGCCGGAAACCTGCGCCTGTGAGGTGTTGATTTCCGTCGGCTTGTCCTGCGCGCACAAGATCGGGTCGTAGCGCATCTCCGCTTGTGTGAAATCGTCTAAAAAGGTGATGAAGTCCGTGCTGAGAAACGAACTGGATTGGTAGGCTTTGTCCACCAGCGGATTGCCGTCGTAAGCCAGATACCAAGTATAAAAATCCTGCACGACCTGATCCGGTTGGTTTATGCTTTGCCGGTCATTAATCTTCATCGCCGGAAAGATCACAAAAGCCAAAGCACTAAAGATTGCCGCAGCCAAAATGATCAGAAACCCAAGCTGATTTTTGTTTTTCATATCGATTTCCTTTCGCTAGAATTGTCAACGACCTAAGAATACAAAAAAACTCCCCGAAGCACATCAGTAGCTCGGGGAGTTTGGATGCTGACCCGTTGGGGAGTCTCGAACCTGTCTACTTGACCAGGTTATGCTTCAAGGCGGTTGCAACTGCTTCGGTGCGGCTGGACGCTCCCAATTTGGACAGGATACTGCTCACATGAAACTTCGCCGTCGAGCGGCTGACCACCAGTTGATCCGCGATTTGGCTGTTATTTAACCCCTCCGTCATCAGAGCCAGCACTTCTTTTTCGCGCTCGGTCAGGTCAAAGCCGATTTTTTCGGCGGGCATTCGCGTGGCATCGATCAGGGCTTGGGCGGCTTCGGGTGCCAGAGTCGGTTTGCCCGCATACGCCGCACGAATGGCATTTGCCAATTCATCGGCGCTGACATCCTTGAGCAGATAACCGATCGCACCCGCTTGCAAGGCGCCCTGAACCAGCTCTTGTTCCTTAAAACTGGTCAGGACGATCACCTGGATTTCGGGACATCGTTCCCGGAATTTGCGAGTTGCCGTAGCGCCGTCCATGCCGGGCATGACGAGATCCATCAATACGACATCCGGCTTGGTCTGCGGGCACAGGCTGAGTGCCTGCTCCCCGCTGGATGCTTCCCCCACCAGTTCCATATCATCGCAGGTCAACAAAAAAGTGGATAGCCCGCTGCGCACAACGGCGTGGTCATCGACCAGCATCACGCGGATCAATTTTTCTTCTGTCATTTTCTGGCAGCCTCCCAAAATAATTTTATATACGTCCCTTGAGTGGGTTCGCTCTTGATTTCCAATTCGGCATGGATGGCATCCGCACGTTCGCGCATGATGCCCAGCCCCAAACTTTCAGCGGTAACATCTTCGGGGTGAAAACCGATGCCGTCATCCCGAATTTCGAGCAGCATCTTTTTCTCATCTCGTGCCAGGTTGACGGTAACCTGTGTCGCACCGGCATGTTTGCTGATGTTGTTCAGCGCCTCCTGCGCTACGCGGAAAAAGACTTCCTTGATTTCGGGGGCGGGGTCCACCTGTCCATCGGCGACCAAGTTCACAGGCACTCGGGTGCGCCCGGTAAAGGCGTTGACCAAATGCTGAAGGAGATCGACCAAGTCAATGTCCACGAGCGACGCGGGGCGTAATTCCAAAAGCAGCGTGCGCATCTCGGAGAGCGCTCCCCGTGTGAGCTGACGCAATTCATCCAGTTTTTCTTTTCCCAATTCGGGGTCACGATCCCATAATTTCGGCAGTACATCTGCGATCAGGCTGGCGGAAAAGAGAGTTTGCGAGACCGCGTCGTGCAGGTCACGCGCCAGTCGATTTCGCTCTGTGGTTACGGCGGTTTGCTCCACTTTTTCGCGCAGGTGCGCATTTTCGATGGCAAGCGAAACCTGCTCGGCAAAGGTGAGCGCGAGTTGGATTTGCTCATCGGTAAATTCTTGCGCCACTTTGTAGTAAAAAACCATGCCGCCGTAGACAGCATCCTGAATGAATAATGGTACCGAAAGCGAACCGGCAAAGGCGCTGCGCAAGGCAATGCGCTCTGTTTTGATTTCATCAGGAATGGTTGTGTCGCGTTTGATCTCATCGACCCGTTCGGGCAGGGGCGGGTAGTTGGTGTAGGTTGGTTTGCGCTTTAGGGTAGCGAGCAGGTACATCTCGCCGCCGGAGACCTTAAGTGCGCTGAAATGACGCCTGCCCCGTTTAGGGAACATGCCTGCCATACCATAGCTCGCCATGTGTTCAATTTCTTCTGCTTCGAGATCAAAATGATGCAAAACACATGCCGCTGCGCCAACACGCTGCGTCGCCAACCTGACCGCCTTTTCCAGAAAGGTATCCAGCGGCATATTGGCGTTGATCATGCCTATAATATCGCGCAGGCTTTCTGCGATTTCGCGCCTGCGTTCAACTTCATGGGTACGCTCGGTGACTCGTTGTTCAAGAGTCTGGTAAATCTTTACCCGCTCCGTAACGTCAATCGAAACATTGAGCAAGCCAACGACCTGTTCATTTTCATATAAGGGAGAGAGGACGATGTCCCAAAAAGATACGATACCGCCCGATTCAATACGCACCGCGTCTTGATGGATAGTTTCCCCCTTGAAGACCTGCTCGAATAAGGGGATGATGACATCTTCGGTGCCGGGTTCCAAATCAAAAAGATAGGCGCCCGGCAGAACTTGCACCGCTTCCGATGGGGTGTATTGGTCAATAAACGCCGCCCAGGTCGGGTTGCAGCGCACCAGATTGAAATCTCGATCGATCACGGCAATGCCCATCGGCATACGCTCAAAGAGCATTTCCAGCAAGTTGATCTGACGTCCCAGCATGGGATCGGGCGTGATCGAGACGACGGATTGATGCTCGGCTTCAGCCACCGGCAGCAGCTCGAACTCACAAAACGGATCACCCTTTGCCTGACATTGATGCTCGATACAGACGATATCCTGCCGCTCACCAATGATATTGACAAAGCCAACCAGTACACCGGCTGTGTAGGCACAAACCTGGACGTCAGCTTGCTGGTCGTGACGTTGCATCATCCAGGCTTCAAATGTATTCTGCCCCCGCACGAGAACTTTGCCCTCCTGCCAGTGCGAATCGACGATGTTAAAGTGACCAAAACCGGCGGTTTGGTACGCCTGAAGACAATTCTCGAAGAATTGCTGTTCTTCAGTAGTGCTTTTTGGCGTGCCAAAAGATTTTGCAAAAGATGCGCCCCCATTCGCGCCCGCCTGCTGAAAAACGGAATTGGTTAGCTGAAAGCCGATCAGTGCTTCGACTTGACGCCGAATACTCCAAAACCCTGATTCGATGTCCAGCAGCGCCATGCGAACAGCGCCAAACTCCAGCACTCCCGAAGATTTTTCTGATAGAAAGCGAAATGTGTCGTAGTCTCTCATCAAGACTTATTGTAGCAAAATCTTTATATCCAATGAACTTGCCAAATCCCCTGATTCTTGTGACAAATAACTGTTTTCGTCGGTTTAGAAATAAAGCACCCCTCACATCATCTGGATGTAAGGGGTGATAATCGTTTTAGCACTGTCATTCCCGTAAACCAACATACCACAATATTTACGGGATTTTCTCGTTTTCGATGCTGTTTGCCCATATATGGGGCGAAAAAGAACTCGCTTATGCTGCCTACGTTGCCGCCAACGTTAGCTTCGGACGAAATTTGTAGCCGTATATTTGATTTATACCGCGTAAACACTGTTTGGATGATCTTATGACTTCGCATCCACTGAACCCTACAGATTTGCCAATTCCTTTTGCAAAGATGGGCGGCGAGCGTACAAGGTTTTGATCTTGGCAAGATAGGTTGTCCATTCCGCTTCGCGTCCAGAGACAAGGTAGGCTTCTTTCGCTTTCGCCAGCCAACGGGCAGCGTGGGGATAGTACTTGCTTTTGGTCGGTTCGATCAGTTTTTCTGCTTCCTGAATGGAAATGCGAATGACCCAATTCGGGCGATGTGCAATGATAGCATCCGCTACTTTTTCGCGCAGACTGTAACTATAGGCATTTTTCTCGGCAACCTCGATGGCTTCGTCCCACATCTGCTCATATAAATAAACGTCAACAATTGCTTCTGAATGTCCTGATTGCAGTAGAATTTTCATTTGCTCAGGCTGAAGTTCTTTCCAGCGTTCACCAGATAGCTGTTGCATGGACTGATATGTTTCCAGTTTAGGAAGTTCTGCAAAGGCAGCGAGATGAGCCAGCAACGCCTCTTCGGGTTTTCCGAGCGTTTCTTCCAGAGGGGCGAGCCAGGCTGCCAGGTGATATTTTGCTCCTTCAAGGGTCAAGCCATGCTCTGCGAGGTGGACTGCCTCCGCGAGATGGTCTTTTTCACGCAGTTCTTTGGCAATTTCAAGTATCTTGTTAGGTTCAGCAATTTGGTACGCGGCACGGATACCTTCAGCCATGCGCCCAAGTTGCAGGAGTTTTTGGGTATAGCGCAAAGATTGCCCCGTTTGCTGACACAATGACAAGAATTCTTCTGTGCGACCCTGACGTTCAAGGACGTTTAGTTTGGCAGTATCCAGTTCAGATTGGAAAGGCTGAGTTTCCCAGCCATATTCCAGGGCAAGGTGCGCAAGCTCCAGCCCTTTTTCGATGCCATAATCGGAGAGGTTGCTGCGAATGGGATCAAGCTGGTTCCCCAACGATTTGCGTTCTTTTGCATCTAGTTTCGCACTCAGAATGGCTTCTGCCAGAACTTCTCCCGCATAATCGGCGCTGTCTGCCAGTTCGGCGTCCGAATCGTCGAAATATTCATAGGAATCATAGAGTTCTTCGAGCAAGGCGAGCAAGATGGTGATGGCACCCTGCGCGTCTCCGGCGGCGAGAATATCGGTTGCTGCTATGGTGATGTCATCCATTTCCTGGGATAAGCCGTAGGCATATTGATAATCGTCATAATAATTACCGCTATGCCGAAATATATTTTTGATCCGTTTGCGCCACGCTTTTTCGGAGATTTGGCTGGCAGCAGGCTTGGGCTGAGATTCTGCCTTTTGCACGGCAGCAAGCCGGATGGGCAGGTTCGTTTCGAGCCAGTCATAAAGTTCGGGGTTGCGATCAATCAACTTGGTCAGAATCGTGACCAGGGCAGCTTGATCCACATCTTCCAGTAAAGCAGGGACGGATTTTCGTTCGGCAAACTCATCCGGTTTATGGATATAGGTCAGCAAAAGGGCAACGATATGTTTGCAATAGCCGCCAAAACTATAAGGACAGGTGCAGGCAGCGGATTGGATGCCACCTTCATCGAGTTCGACATGCAGGTGATAGGTTTCGCTGCCAACGCAGTCTGCCCGCAGAGTATTGCCTTGGCGGATGGTGTTGTAAATTGCGCCTGAGCGATAGTATTCGCGCCCACGTTCAAAACTTTGCTCGCTGGCGTGAGAACGGATTGTGGCTTCGGTTAGAGATGGCATATTTTTATCCTATTAACCCGCGACATGAATGTCGCGCTACAAAAATTTACAACACTTCATCCTCATACAAAATCACATACTTGTAACCCTGCTCGGTCAAAAATCTTTGGCGGTTGGCGGCGAAGGTCTGATCGACGGTTTCGCGGGTGACGATGGTGTAGAAATGCGCCATCGCGCCATCTGATTTGGGGCGCAGGATGCGACCGAGACGCTGGGCTTCCTCCTGCCTGCTGCCAAAGGTGCCCGAAATTTCGATGGCGACGCTGGCATCGGGTAGGTCAATGCTGAAGTTGGCGACCTTTGAGACGACCAGTACTTTCACTTCCCCGTTGCGGAATTGCTCGTAGAGGGTTTCGCGTTCCTTGACGGGCGTTTTGCCAGTGATGAGCGGCGCTTGCAAAAGTTCGGCGATTTCGTCGAGTTGGTCCAGGTACATGCCGATTACGAGGATATTCTCGCCGAGATGTCGCTCCAAAACTGCCTGCAAAATGGGGAGTTTTTTCGAGTTGTGCGCTGATACCGAATATTTTTGGCGGTTCGGCGCAAGCGCGTATTCCATGCGCTCGCCTTCCGCCAGGTTCACGCGGATTTCGTGACACATCGCTGTCGCGATCCAGCCTTGTTTCTCCAAATCCTTCCAGGGCACATTGTACTTTTGCGGACCGATCAGCGAGAAGACATCGCCTTCCATGCCGTCTTCACGGACGAGGGTGGCGGTCAATCCCAGCCTGCGGCGCGCCTGGATTTCAGCCGTGATGCGAAAAACGGGCGCGGGCAGCAGGTGGACTTCATCGTAAACGATCAAGCCCCAATTGCGCGCGCTGAAAAGGCTGAAATGCGGAAAATCCTGCGTGCCTCGTTTGCGATAGGTCAAAATCTGGTAGGTGCTGACAGTGACGGGGCGAATATCTTTTTGCAAACCCGTATATTCGCCGATCATATCTTCCGTCAGGGATGTTTTATCAATTAATTCGCTGATCCACTGGCGCACGGCAACCGTGTTGGGGGTCAGAATCAGCGTCGAAGTTTGCAACTGTGCCATCACTGCCATGCCAACGATGGTTTTGCCCGCGCCGCAGGGCAGCACGATCACGCCGCTGCCGCCGTGTGCCGAGCCGCCGGCATGAAAGACATCGGCAGATTCTTCCTGATAATGGCGCAAAGAAAACGGCTTTCCATCCAACGTCGTCGGGCGCAGCGCAATTGGTAGATCGTCGCCGACCACATAACCTGCCAAATCTTCGGCGGGATAGCCGATTTGCAGGAGCGCCTGTTTCAGGTGTCCGCGTCGTCCAGGGTCAATCAAAATCCGATGAGCGTCCAGCTTTTCACGCAGATAACGCGCCGTCGCCTTGTGGTTCAGGATTTCGACCATCAGCGTGGCGTCTGCGCTGGTCAGGAGCAGGTCATCACCTTCACGGATCAGTTTTACGCGCCCGTAACGCCCAACATACTCTTCAATGTCACGCACCACGTTGGCAGGCAAGCCATATTTTGAAAAATCTTCGAGTTGCGCCAAAATTTCGGCGGCGCTCAAACCCGAAGATGCCGCATTCCAGAGCGAAAGCGGCGTAATGTGATAGGTGTGAATATATTCGGGGGATTTTTCAAGTTCGGCAAAACGCGCCAGCGCATCACGGGCGGCTTCGTAGCGCTCGTTTTGCACTTCGAGTAGGAGGCTTTTATCGCCCTGAACAATCAGCGGATTAGCGGGGTTTGCCATTACTCAATCTCCAGCACAAAGGCATCCGCCAATTTTTTCACCGCTTTGTCAAACTTTCCCTGTTCGCTTTGCTGGATGGCGATGATATAGGTGACAGGATCAGCCTGAAAGGGGCAGCGCAGTTCGGCAAGCATTTTTTGGATGGCTTGGAAGGATTCGGATTCCGGGAATTGGTAGCTGATGGTGACTATTTTCAGCACCCGAACCTGGGGGATCGTTACCTCGGCTTTTTCCGATTCCTTCGGGAAACGACTTTGGCTGGGTTCCGCTACCAGAGCAAATTCTCCTGTTGGGTGTGTGACCCTGACCGGGGCGTGACCGAGATTCTCTAAAAGGGCGTACACTGCCTGGGATTTGCGCATCAGGCTCAGGTCGGGAGCGATCCGTTCGGCGATATATTTTTGGGTGTCGGCTGGCGGGACGTCCACCATCTCCAGCAGGGCAAACCCATCGTAGAGGGTGAACTGGTCGGCGTGTCCCGCCCATTCTTCCAACTCGATTTTCACATTGGAGGGCAACTCGCCCTCGCTCAGGTTTTCCAGCAAGCCGATCACATCGAGATCAGGGTTCTGGACGTGTGCAGCAGCAACGGCGGTTTTGGTCAGCAGGAAAATGCCAACATACGCGCCGTGTCCGTTATGCGGGCTGGAAACCTGCTCACCGAGGGCAGAAATTTGGGCGATGAGCGCCGCCGGGTAAAAATCGGATTCGATGATGACATCGAAATTGGGCTGGACGGTGACTTTGGGCGCGGTATCCTGCCCGCTCATCAGGCGCAGGAAACGTTCGCTGATGCGGAAGGCTTTGAGTTGGTTGCGGCTGGGCTTGAGACCGCGATAGGGTTTGGGGTCATAAGCCACATCCACAAAGCGCATGATGAGCGGGATATATTCGAGAAAGCGCTCAACATAGCGCCCTTCGACACGCTCGAAGGCATCGGGATCATCAACGGGAACGGTCTTGGCGTCTCTGTCGTAGCGACCTTCACTTTCATGTTCATAAAAGTTATCGTAGCGTCCGATCGGATGTCCCCAGCGATCTTTCTTGGGATGATTTTCAGGGATCAGGAAAAAGGGATGGTTGGCTTTGAGATAGGCGATAAATGATTCTGTGCTGAACCATTTCCCCGTGGGAAGTTGATTGAGCAGTTCGAAGAGAAAAAGACGGATTTCTGGAAACTTCAAGGTGGGCACTAGCCCAGTAGCCGAGCCTCGTGATGAAAATCGATCCAATTCGCCGACAACGCTGTAATCGAAAAACTCATTGTGATAGTCGTTGTTGTATGCGCTAAGAGACCTGGCGCGAATGAGCGTATTCAGGATGCGCTTTTCTTGCTCGACAGGCGAGAGTTCGTTGAATTTTTGAAGACTTGCAGCGGTAACGACGACGTAGTTGTTGATAAAGGACGGTTCCGAACTGGTATAGCCGCGATATTCGCCTTTGGTATCGTAAGAAACCAGCTTCAGTCGCAGGGCGAGTTCGTCAATAAATTCGATCCATTGGGAGCCATCAATTTCGCCTGCTCCAGGGTCAAAGGTTAAACCACCGAGTTCCTTGGCAAGGCGTTTCATGTCAGCGGCGGAAATTTCGTTGCTGCGGGTCATGCGTTTGACTTCACGACTGCCGACATAATCAAGGTAGGTGAAGAGGTCGCGCAGGATGTCGCGGTTGCTGGCGAAGATGGTGAGGGTTTGGGGGTCGAGGGGGGTGAGTTGCATGTTTAAAGTGTCAAGTTTCAAGTGTCAAGTGCCAAGTTAGGGTTTGATGACTTTTTCGACAAAGCCTGCTTTTTTGAGCACTTTTTCGACGCTGCTGTGGGCGTCTTTGGGGAAGGCGATGAATTTTTCGTTGAGGATGATCAGATTCTCTTTGAGTTCACGCTCCAGTTGAACGCGCAGGCTGAGGTCGCGTACTTTGGCATAGAGCAGGTTTTCGTGCAGGATGGTTTTGCCCCATTTGGCATTGACCGTTTCGAGGGCGGTCTTGAAGGCGGGGATATTTTCCGCCAGCCAGAGGGAGAGGCGGCTGTTGCGCAGGGCGGGTTTGGTGCGCCCAAGTTTGATTGGGCTGGGGCTGGCGTAGAGTTCGCCGTTGTGGATTTCAAGATGGGTGAGGGCGTTGAGCAGGCTGAGGTCGTAGATGGGGATGAGGCGCAGGTCGATTTTGATGGAGCCGGGTTGGGTTGTGGTATCCGCCCATTTGAGGAAATCAGGATAAGGCACGGACGAGGCGGCGAGACGGTGCCGGGGGGCGAGACGGTAGTGGGGGTGGTGATCAATATCCAGGCGGGAGAGGATGCCCAATTCCCAGCCGGCCTTGAGCAGCTTTTCGGCTGGCGGGACTTTTTCGCCAAAGGTGTAGATGGCAAGGGCAGGGTCGAGGGACTTGGGGGCGATCCAGTTTTGGGTATCGAGCAGTTTTAGGGCTGCATCGGTGGGGGACAGCGAGGCGGGTTTGGTAATGGCAACCGGGAATTTGCGCCACCAGGCGAGGGCTTGCCAGTTTTCAAAGGCTGCCAGCGAAAAAGGCTCGTCGCCAAGGGTGATGCTGCCTTCGTTGAGGCGGATGTGGCGCGGATCATTTGGGGTGGCGGGGCTGCCGTCGAGTAGTTCGAGCAGCTTGCGGCGCAGGGTGGTGTCGTTTGCGATGCCGGGATCATCGCTGTGGATGGCGGGCAGCGGCGGGAGGTAGGGAATAAATTCGGGCGGCAGGGCAAAGCGCCAGCGTTCGAGCTGGACAGTGTCGCCGCGCATTTTAATTTGTGCCATCACCACCAACCCGCGCCGCACGAGGTTTTTCCTGACAGCATCATAGGTGGGTTTGTAGCGCTGAGTAAAAGTGCCGCGTGAGTAACCTGTTTTGTAAAGCCGTTCAAAAAAAGCGATGTCCACTTCGCCGGTTTCAGCGAGCAGACGCAGAGTAAAGGTTTCCTCGGGGGTGAGGGCTGCCATGCTTTCCACCACGCCGACAGAGGTGAGATAAAAACTGGCGAAGGCGGTACGGGAGGCGGTTTCCCTGGCGCCAAATCCACGCGCTTTGCGGATGGCGTTCAGATCGGCGTCCGAGATTTCGGCGCACATGGTATGCAGGAGTTGCTGAATGGTCATGGCGCTGATTGTACGAGGTTGGGAGGAAGGTGTCAAATACTTGCTGATTCTCAGCCATTCATGTTAATAACCGGCACGATACGCTACGATATGGATTCCACAAAAAAGAAAGCGATCCCAAGCTTCTCAAAAGACTGGACTAACGCCATACGTTCACTTTTCACTCATAAAATATACAAAAAAAAACCGCCAACCCTTTCTGGCTGGCGGTTCCAGGTTACATTTGCAGACAAAAAATCTTTTCTCTGTCGCCTACGTGGACGTCTACGTTGCCGCCAACGTTAGTTTTGGGCGAAATTTGTAGCCGTATACACGATTGCTACTGCGTTGATCCATAGCAGTGATGATATGAGCTTATAGGGATTTAATCGCCAGTTAAACATCACCGCATTGAAGCAGACTTTCTCGCCTTTCCCGGTATTCATTTCTTTACCAAATACCCCATCATCGCTTCATAAACTTCATCTACCATCCGATCCCACAAGGTTTCATTAGCTCGTTTTTTACACAGCGCTTTTGGCAGGGTAAAAGGATGAAAAATAGACCATGCCGTGGATTCAAGTATTGACAAGTGATGGATAATTTTGTATCATATGTACTATGTTACCGGTCACATGACCGGTAACATACCCGTCACTTATCTACACATCAATTCTATGCCGCGTTCTCGTATAACCATTCGTGATGTTGCTGCCCAGGCTGGTGTCTCTCACCAAACAGTTTCGCGCGTGATTAATAAG
>Ga0233430_1003265_pt1 | contig 16693 bp, 17 predicted proteins | sample SI_118_April2016_2_FD_179883 | JGI IMG/M metagenome (GOLD analysis project Ga0233430, IMG submission 179883) | Seawater microbial communities from Saanich Inlet, British Columbia, Canada - SI_118_April2016_150_MG | ecosystem: Environmental > Aquatic > Marine > Inlet | place: Canada: British... | reverse complement strand
ATAAAACTGTTAAGAGGTGGTCGCTTTATATGCAAGATACAAGCTTATTTGCTGATCTTATGGGTGTATCTAAAAATTGGTTTTCCCCACTGTCGTCATCCCGTGGCTTGACCACGGGATCCAGAAAAATCAATGAATTACACTGGATCCCGCGATCAAGTAGCGGGATGACGGGTTGTTAGTGTCGTGGTTAAGACTGTTAACCTGAAAACTTGTAAACATGAAAACCTGCAAACGCGTATATCTGTGGCTTATTTGGCTGTTTGTTTAATCTGGATCCCGCGATCAAGTAGCGGGATGACGGGTAATCTGGTGTCGTGGTTATCTGGTGTCGTAGTGTAGTGGTTGTTGGCTGTTAAATTTATTGGCTGCTTCTACATCCCACATCCTACATCCCACATCCTGGCTGTTATACACCATTTGTAATCCTTCGTGCTCTTCGCGTTCTTCGTGGTGATAATTGTAGTTTGGCTGCTGGCTGTTAGTTATCTGTGTTCATTTGTGGCTTTTTTTCTGGATCCCGCGATCAAGTAGCGGGATGACGGGTTGCTGGTGTCGTGGTTATTGGTGTCGCAGCTGTCTTGGCTGTTAGTTATCCGTGTATATCTGTGTTCATCTGTGGCTAATATGGCTGTTCGCCCTGGATTACCACTCTACTCCGGATTTTCCATATTTAACTCACCGCTCTTGTCATCATAAGCAAACAGCTCTGCGTAGCGCCCCCATTCTATTACTACTTTCAAAACCCTCTCTGCATCACTTTCACTTAAATAGTTCTCCAGCTCTTCAATAAAATGTTTTTTCGAAACCCGGTGACTGCTATTTTTATACAAAACTCGATGAATATATTTTGCCAGCGGCACATAATCCAATAAATGTTTAGCAAAGATTTTTTTACTATCCAAAATATCAGCCCTAGCAAATTGCTTGCCCGCTTCGGTTAGTTTAAGATCTCCTTTTGCTTCCTCAGCAAAATGTAAAATATCCAGCACTTCTGTTAATGGTAATAGATCATCAATATCTAACGACAACTCATCAGCAATATGCGGAAGGTCTACAGCTTTGTCGCCATTCTCTTCTTGCTCTTCCTCAACCATTTCAATCAAGCCTAATAATTCTGAAACACTAGCATCTGGAAAACGGTAACCCAAATCAATAACATGGGCCGCTTCTTCTTCTGCTGTTTCGGTTGTCATCAGAGTATAAATTCGATCAACTAGTTTTCTAAATTCCGGACTTTGTTCATCACGCGGATGCGGTAAATCAACTTTTAATGTTGCCCGAACATGCCCCGGACTACCATCTAACAAAACCACCTTGTCGGCTAAGAAAATTGCTTCTTCAATATTGTGGGTGACCAATAAGATACCATTTTTTTGATTTTCTTTTTTAGCCCATAAGTCTAATAAATCGCTACGTAAATGATCCGCCGTTAAAACATCAAGCGCAGAAAAAGGTTCATCCATAAGTAATACGTCAGGATTAACCACCAAAGCGCGAGCAATCCCAACGCGCTGCCGCATACCCCCAGATAATTCTTTAGGAAATGCGGACTCAAATCCGTCTAAACCAATATTATCAATAGCTTTTAATGCTCGCTGCCTTCTCTCTTTTCTTGATACCCCAAGCGCCTCAAGACCAAGCTCAACATTTTGCAATACCGTCAACCAAGGCATCAAAGCAAAATGTTGAAAAACCATAGTAATACCCGGCACTGGCTGATGAATAGGATTGCCGCGATAAAAAACTTGTCCCTCTGAAGGCATAGCTAATCCAGCAATAATACGCAGCAATGTTGATTTACCCGATCCAGACCTACCTAATAAAGCAACTATCTCACCTTCTTTTACTTCAAAATTCACATTCTCCAAAACCAACAATTCTTGCGTCGTATCTTTCTTAAAAACTTTTTTTATATTGCTAATTTCAATCAAACTATCCATCACATCCTCTCTGAAAATTTAATCTAGCTGAAAGCGTTTCTCAGCCAAATTATATAATGGTTGCCAAAGCAACCGATTAAAAATCAAAACAAATATACACATTGTTGCTATTCCTAAAGCAACTCGCGGAAAATCACCTGCAGTTGTAACTTCGGTAATGTATGCACCTAGTCCCGTTGCTTTTAATGTCGTATCACCCCATTGCACATATTCAGCAATAATAGTTGCATTCCAAGCTCCACCAACTGCAGTAATTACTCCGGTAATTAAATAAGGAAAAATTCCCGGCAGAATAAAACGTTTCCACCACAACCAATTTTTCAATCCTAAATTATCTGCAACTTGAACTAAGTCTTTTGGTAACGCTGTAGTTCCTGCAATAACATTAAACAATATGTACCATTGTGCCCCAAGTATCATTAATGGAGTCGTCCAAATTTCTACATTCAATTTATATCTAAGGATCAGCACCACAACAATAGGAAATAATAAGTTTGCTGGGAATGCTGCTAAAAATTGTGCTATGGGTTGTGCTATCTGCGCCACCCGAGGACGCAGGCCAATCCAAACTCCAACCGGCACCCAGATTAATGAGCAGATAATAATTAAAATGATGATCCTTATTGTGGTATAAACACCCAAAGTTAGTACGTGCAATGTTTCAGAAATAGAAACTGTTTTAAAAACAAAACGTAATAAAAATATTAACACTGCTAAGCAAACTAAAGAAACAAGCCCATACCAAACATAAGTAAAAACAACCGTTGTTTTTGGTTTTATTGCCTTATGTTCTTTTGGTCTCGTGGCTTTTCGTAAACCTTTGTAGTTGATAATTTCATCAACCAAAATTGCAAAAAATTGCCCAGCATAATGCAACAGCCGAGTCCGCTGCAAAATAGTAATCAACAATGAACCGGGGCGATATTTTTCATCTCCTTCACTCGATTTGAATTTTTCACTCCAGGCAATTAATGGACGAAACAATAATTGATCGTAAAGCAAAATCACAATAAGCATGGTTATAATTGCGTAAATAACCGCCGCTTTATTCATATGGGCAATTGCAACCGCAATGTAAGAACCTATTCCAGGCAAAAGAATTTTTTGATTGTTAACTGTGATCGCTTCTGATGCTGTAATAAAAAACCAACTAGCCGACATAGACATCATCATATTCCAGATCAAGCTTGGCATAGCAAAAGGAACTTCCATACGCCAAAATCGCTGCCAACCAGAAAGCTGAAACATCGCGCTTGCTTCACGCAAATCATGAGGTATTGTCTTTAAACTTTGGTAGAACCCCAAAAACATATTCCACGCTTGACCTGTGAAAATCGCTAAAATTGCCGCGCACTCAGGCCCCATCAAACTTCCAGGAAACAAAGCAATACACGCTACCATGGCAATCGACAAATAACCCAACACAGGAACAGATTGCAAAATATCAACAACCGGAATAATAATTTTCTCTACATGTTTGTTTTTTGCGGCAAGCATACCAAAAACAAAAGTAAACAATAATGATGCAGTCAATGCAATAAACATACGTAACGTTGTGCGCAATGCATATCCAGGTAAATAAGTTGCTGATAAAGAAATTGAAAGCTGATCACCTACCTGGTATGGGGTAGACATTTGCCCCGCCCCCCAAGCCAAAGCTACAAAAATGGCAAAAAGTAGCAGCAACGCAACAACATCCCAAAGATTTGGTTGCCATGCTGTAAATTGATTGTTACGCCAAATGCGTAATTTCATTGCCATAATAACTTCCCCGCTGGAGGGATTATCCAGTATATTTTATAAAAATACCACCTGGTTTGCATAATACATAGCTCATAAACTCACGACACTACGACACCAATAACCACGACACCAGATTACCCGTCATCCCGCTACTTGATCGCGGGATCCAGATTAAACAGCCAGCAGCCAAACTACAATTATCACCACGAAGAGCACGAAGAACGCGAAGAACACAAAGAATTACAAATGGTGTGTAACAGCCAGGATGTGGGATGTGGGATATGGGATGTAGGAGCAGCCAACAACCACGACACTACGACACCAATAACCACGACACCAAATTGGTCAAGCCGTGAAAAATTTGCAGCTACTTTTGGGGCTATTCTTGGGAATCAACCCGCATTATCCAAAGACTTTAAGGTTTCTAACAGCCCTTTCATTTTATCCAAAGGCCACATGTTTGGCCCATCACTAAAAGCTTTATCTGGATCTGGATGCGTTTCTAGAAATAAACCAGAAACACCAACAGCAATTGCAGCTCGCGCCAATGTTGGAACAAATTCACGCTGGCCACCAGTAGCATTTCCCTGACCACCAGGCAATTGAACAGAATGAGTTGCATCAAACACAACCGGGCAACCGGTTTCTCGCATAATCACCAATGACCGCATATCAACAACTAAATTATTATAACCAAAGGACACACCACGCTCACACACCATTAGTTGTTCGTTACCAACCGCACGCATTTTATCAACAACATTCTTCATATCCCAAGGCGCAAGAAACTGGCCTTTTTTGATATTAACTGGTTTACCGCAAGCAGCAACTCGCTGCATATAATCAGTTTGGCGACATAAAAAAGCTGCCGTTTGTAACACATCAGCAACTGACGCCACCTCATCCACAGGCGTAGTTTCGTGCACATCCACCAATATTGGCACTTGAATTTTATCTTTCACTAATTGCAAAATTCGCAAACCCTCTTCAATTCCTAAGCCACGAAAACTTTCACCTGAAGTGCGATTTGCCTTATCAAATGAAGACTTAAAAATAAATGGAATATTAAGTTCTTGGGTAATTTCCTTTAACTTGCCAGCAGTGTCTAAAATCATCTGCTCACTTTCAATTACACAGGGACCTGCAATTAAAAAAAATGGTTTGTCTAAACCAACCTCAAAACCACAAAGTTTCATAATAACTTCCTCAAATTAAACCGAGCTGGCAACCTCATTTAAAACTACCAATCTCTTCCAGAACCTTCTTCTCTTTTTCTCTGCCTGCCAAAGATCATACATGGCCTGCATATTTATCCACATCTCACTACTTGTATTTAAAACTATAGATAACCTAACAGCCATTTCTGGACTAATTCCTGACTTACCATTAATGATTTTTGATAGAGTGATACGACCAACGTCTAAAGCTTTTGCCGCCTCTGTAATAGTTATCCCAACACCTTCAATTAACATGCGTTTAACAAGTTTTCCAGGGTGTGGTGGATTGTGCATCAACATAATATAACCTCTTTAATGATAATCTAAATAATCAACGCTTTCAGCATCTTCATCATGAAACTGAAATAGTAAACGCCAATTGCTATTAACCTTAACAGAATAATAATTTTTAAGATCACCCGTCAACGCATGAAAATTATTTCCTGGAGTATTCATATCTTCAGGCTTTATAGCGCTCGCTAATTGCATCAACAACATACGTAATATTTCAGCATGCTTCGGCTGGATACCCGCCTTACTACCAGTTTCGTAAAACCTCTTAAGCCCCTTATTCTTCCAGCTTTTTATCATATTTTATTGTATACCGTTTATATACAGAAAACAACCCTTTAACCCAGCAAACCAACAAAAATCACCAACTCCTTAAAAGCCCTTCTTAGCCGCTTTAATAAACCCTATAAATAACGGATGGCCGTCGCGCGGATTAGAAGTAAATTCCGGGTGAAATTGACAACCAACAAACCAAGGATGATCTGGTAACTCAATCATCTCAACCAACTCACCATCTTTTGAGCGCCCCGAAATAACAATTCCTTTTTTTTCAAGTTTAGTAATCAAATGATTATTAATTTCATAACGATGTCGATGTCGCTCTATTATCTTTTTCTTTCCATATAATTTAGAAGCTAAAGTTCCGGATTTTAAACAACATTCATATCCACCCAGACGCATCGTTCCACCCATATCGGATTTTCCATGCCTTCTTTCTACCGACCCATCTGCCTTCTTCCATTCAGCAATTAATCCCACTATAGGATAAGGCGTTTTCTTATTAAACTCTGTGCTATTAGCATTTTTCATTCCAGCTTCATTGCGTGCAAACTCCACCAATGCAATTTGCATCCCCAAACAAATACCAAAGAAAGGAATTTTATTTTCTCGCGCATATTGAGCCGCCAAAATTTTTCCTTTAATGCCGCGATCACCAAAACCACCAGGAATTAATATTGCATCATAATTACGTAAAACATCAACCCCCTCCTCTCCTATCGTTTCCGAAAGAACATAATCAATATTAACTTTGGTTGAAGTTTGTATTCCTGCATGTCTTAATGCTTCTGATAAAGATTTATATGCTTCAGGTAAATCACTATATTTACCAACCATTGCAATTGACACTTCACTACTAGGATTACTTTCTGCTTTAACAACTCGCTGCCACTCAGATAAATCAACTGGATCAGCTTTTAATTTAAGTTTCTTAACTACAATGTCATCTAACTTTCTTTTATGTAAGTCAATTGGCAATTCATAAATACTTGGCACATCCAAAACAGAAATTACTGCCTTTTTTTCAACATCAGTAAATAAAGCGATTTTTTCTTTAAGCTTATCTGACAACGCCTGCTCGCTACGACACAATAAAATATCCGGCTGAATACCAATCGAACGAAGCTCTTTTACTGAATGTTGCGTCGGCTTAGTTTTCATCTCACCGGCCGTTTTAATATAAGGAACTAAAGTTAAATGAATAAATAAAGTTTGTTTGCGACCTAACTCCATCCGCAACTGACGAATGGCTTCTAAAAATGGCAATGATTCAATATCACCAACCGTGCCACCTATTTCCACCATTACCACATCAAAACCTTTTCCTGCTGCAATAATGCGCCGTTTGATTTCATCAGTAATATGAGGAATAACTTGAATTGTTGCTCCTAAATAATCACCACGCCTTTCTTTACGAATAACATCAGCGTAAATTTGACCGCTAGTAAAATTATTTTGCCTAGTCATTGTAATCCGAACAAAGCGCTCATAATGACCAAGATCTAAATCGGTTTCTGCCCCATCTTCAGTAACAAACACTTCACCATGCTGAAGAGGACTCATCGTACCAGGATCCACATTAATATAAGGATCAAGTTTTAATAAAGTTACCTTGAGATTTCTAGCTTCAAGAAGAGCAGCTAAAGATGAGGAAGCAATGCCCTTCCCCAATGAAGAAACAACACCGCCAGTAACGAAAATAAAAGAAGACATTCTAAAACCCCTTTGAGTAAATAAAACCAACCCCTCAAAGGAGTTGAACAATAGCAAAAACCTCTGGTTTAAGCAACAGGGAAATCTTCCACCGTCATTCCCGCTTCTTCCACCGTCATCCCGCTACTTGATCGCGGAATCCAGGTTAAACAGCCAAATAAGCCACAGATGGACACAGATGCACACAGATTACTAACAGCCAGCATCCAACTATCAATCATACTCCTCGCAAATGGGTTTTAGGATATGGGATGTAGGAGCAACCAATAACCACGACACTACGACACCAATAACTACGGCACCAAATCGGGATGTGGAATACAGGATGAAATGTAAATTATTTGCTCATTCATAAGCAAACCCTCAAAATATCCCAAAAGTAATTCATTTTAAATTTGACTCTTGCCTCATCTGCCTTTAGGCTATGAGAGTTGAAACGGCTTTAGTTTCACATTCATTAGATCTAATAAGGAGATTTTAAAATGTTACGTAAATTATTTGTATTCATAATAGTAGTTATTGCCATTTTGTTAGCCGTCCTTGGTATTACATTACCACGCAACAACCTGCAAACAATCATCATTATCACTAATTTCTTTGATATTATGATTCCTGTACTTGCTGTTGGAGCATTGGTCAATTACTTATGGAAAAGCTGCAAATGCTGCTGCAAAAAAGAAGAGAAATAATGAGATAACAAATCATTATTAATGAAAGGGATGGGGCTTAAGACTCATCCCTTTTTTATTGGCTCTATAAATAAAAAGCCACAGATAAACACTGATGAACACAGATTACTAACAGCCAATTCTTTTGTCGTCATCCCGCTACTTGATCGCAGGATCCAGACTAAACAGCCAGATCTAAGATGATCATTTTATTTCAGTGATTAAAATAAAACTCTCTGGAATATGGATTCCCGCCTTCACGGGAATGACGGGACACCACGACACTACGACACCATTAACTACGGCACTACGACACCATCAACCACGACACCAAATAATCACTCCCCGCTCATCTTCTCTGGCTGCAAATTCTTCACAAACACCAAAACCTACAATCATTGCTAATTTGTCAGCAATATAAATTAGCGGTACTCGATCGCGTAACCAAGGCGGCACTTGCCATTCCTGAAATAATTTTTTTAATTGGTGTGTTCCTTGCCGATTTAATAAACGACAAGCCTCGCCCCCTTGACGAAAAGCCACCTTTAAAGGCTCTTTAATAACATCTTGCCGCACCCCTTTTCCGACAACTTTTTTGCATGACAATAAACCCATATTAGCCGGTAATTGCAAATCTTTTTTGCAATCCCAAAAAATATGAGTACCAACATCATGCTGCACTAATGCATCCATAGCATAAACATCATCTTGATAACGTCTAACTTCAACATCGCTCCAACTAACACAAGATTTAGCATCGCCTCGGGCATTAATCACATCACCAATAATATGTTTTAATTTAATTGTGCTAGGCAATAAATATCCTTGGTTTTGCAACCACTCACGTAAAATATTTTTTTGCCGCACATAAGAAAAATTATTTAACTTCTGTACGGATAATGTGTTTGACGCTTTACCATGAACCAAAGAAAGATCCTGTTCTGCTAACTCTTTCAATAACTGATTTGCCTCGGCGCAATGATCTGATACTCGCATAATAGTTTTACTAATACCGGGCCAACGCTTTTTAAATAAAGGCATAACTTTATAACGCAGAAAATTACGAGTAAATTTTAAATCATGGTTACTTTCATCTTCAACCCAGGATAATTTATTTTGTTTAGCGTAAGTTAAAATATCTTGCCTTGAAATGGATAAAAAAGGTCTGGCTAAATAGCCTTTAGCAAACCTTACAACTGACGGCATCGCTGCTAAACCCTTAATGCCAGCCCCACGCAAAAATTGTAACAAGCATGTTTCCGCCTGATCATCCACATGATGAGCACAAACCAAAACATCACCATCTTGCAATAACTTTGCAAAAACTTGATACCGCGCATTTCTTGCTGCCTCTTCTATGCTATCTCCAGAAGAACAATCAACTTTTACTTTAACAATTTCACAATCGACTTTTAATTTGTTGCAAATCTTCTGACAATGCGCCGCCCACTCATCAGCCTGCTGAAACAATCCGTGATGAATATGAATAACTTTTAATTGCTTATTGGAAACTAACTGTACCAAAGCATGCAGCAAAACATGAGAATCAACACCACCACTATAAGCAACGTATATATTGGGGTGCAAAGATACTGCATCACACAGGGATACTTCTTTCAAAAATGTGCCGAGAGTTTCTTTAATCATAATAACTCGTCATCTGTCGTCATCCCGCGGTCAAGTCGTGGGATAACAGCAAAAAAATCAATTTTTATACGTCTCTTAAGATTTCCTTAAGATTCATGCGCTATAACTACAAATAAGGGGTGTTAACCTAAATATTAGCAAAGAGACTTTAAACATGCTTCAAACACAGAAAAATATAAATAACATTGTTGGTGGAACTCAAAACACTTTTCTCTGCAATACCGTATTGCAAATGCGCTCTGCCTTGCGTTCACACATTATATTTCTAATATTTAACTTGATTTTAATCCCTTTCATTTATAATCGCTTAATCTCCGTAGAAATTGCTGATCCTCTTTATATATTATTATTGCTTGTGCCTGATGATACCTTAATGACAATATGTCGATTCCTTGCCGGCGCAACCTTCACTTCTATCATTGACCTGATGAAGATAGTTGCCATCTATATTTCACATCATATCAAAGAAATATTATTGGATATTCAATGTCTCGTATTGGAAATTGATTAATCCTCTCTTATCCCATAATTCATAAAGCGCTGATATCTCTCCTCTAACAACTGCTCAACTGGAATATTACATAAATTTCCAAGCTGCTTAATCAAACTTCCCTTTAATTTCTTCGCCATCATATCCACATTTCTATGTGCACCACCCAAGGGTTCTTTGATTACCTCATCAATCAACCCTAGCTTTAAAAGCTTATCGGAAGTAACCCCCAAAGCTTCTGCTGCATCTGAAGCTTTCTCGGTATTTTTCCATAAGATTGAAGCACAACCCTCAGGAGATATCACCGAATAAATACTATATTGCAGCATTAAAGTTCTATCACCCACACCAATAGCTAAAGCACCACCTGATCCACCCTCTCCAACAATCGTACAAACAATAGGGGTTTTTAATTTCGACATTTCAAATAAATTTCTAGCGATCGCCTCACTTTGATTTCGTTCTTCAGCATCAATTCCCGGATAAGCTCCAGGAGTATCAATAAAAGTTAAAACTGGCAACTTAAACCGCTCCGCCATTTTCATTAACCGCAAGGCTTTTCTATAATCTTCTGGGCGAGACATACCAAAATTACGCTCAACCTTTTCGCTTGTTTTACGACCTTTCTGATGACCAATTACCATCACAGGAACACCTTCAAGACGAGCAATTCCACCCACAATCGTAAATCCTTTCGATATATGTCGATCGCCTTGCAATTCATCAAACTCAGTAAATATACGAGGAATATAATCTAAAATAAATGGGCGCTGAGGATGACGAGCCAACTGAACAACTTGAATCGGTTTCAGATTAGAAAAAATTGATTTGGTTAACTTTTTACTTTGCTTTTCTAGCTTTGCAATTTCTTCACTGATATTAATTCCATTATCACCACTGATTAAACGCAATTCATTAATTTTCGCTTCAAGCTCAGCTATAGGCTGTTCAAAATCAAGAAAGTTTAAATCCATACTCCTGCCTCACAAAATTTATTAGGTCACGAATTTTAGCTTAATCAAAGCTGAAAGGGAAATGGGATAATAACAGCCAGGATATAGGATATAGGATGTGGGATGTGGGATGTGGGATGTGGGAGCAGCTGGAATAACCACGACACTACCCGTCGTTGCGAGGAGCTTGCGACGAAGCAATCCAGAACTAACAGTCAAATAAGCCACAGATAAACACAGATTACTAACAATCTCAACCACGACACTACGACACCATTAAAACAGCCAGGATGTGGGATGTGGGATGTAGGAGCAGCTGGAATAACCACGACACCAAATTCCCGTCGTTGCGAGGAGCGTAGCGACGAAGCAATCCAGGAATAATGTATAAACAGCCCTGGATACCGTGGTTAAACCACGGTATGACGTTAACCCCTAAAACCACGACCACGACACTAAATTAACCACGACATCAACATATTAAGCTATATCTTACAAAAATTATAACAAATCTCCTGCTAACCCCATATTCAATACCCTACAAATAGTTCAATTATTTAACATCTCTTAAGAAAACCTTAAGGTTCGTCTACTATAGTTACAATGAGGGTTAAATAATAAACAAACGAGAATGTAATTTGTTGAATTATAAAAGGAAATATTAAAGATGCCAAACAAAGTAACAGATTTTCGCAAGCGCAGAAGCCTCTTTTTTGGTGGTTTTGATCGTGCTACACGATATTATTCTGCTGCTGCAAAATTAAAATCTTTCCCTGAAGGCCTAGATGAACCCCTTGATAGATCAGAAGGAACTGGGCTCAAAAGTAAACTTCTCAATAGACGCAATGAACGCAAATACAAAAAGCAGCAAGAATTAGCTCGAAGAGAAGCTCAAAAATGCACCGACTCATGCTTAATGATTTTTGTTCATTTGGGTTGGGTTTTGAAAAATCCAAGAGGCAATGAGACCAAACAACTCAAGCAAGCAAAACCGGCATTGGCAAAATTAAGAGAAAACCCAATCGCTTTAATTTCTTTTATAACAACCTGGTTAACTGAAGGCAAATATCAAGAAGACCATTTTGAACACAAACGCCACATTCAAGCTGATTGGAAAGAATCATCTTATGATGCAGTTACTTTAGCTGTCACCATGATTATTCAATCATTAACTTCATATGAATATGTATCTGAATTAGAGAAGACTTTAAATAAAGAATTTTCATTACAAAAAGAAAAAGAAGATGCATTAACACAATTGACAGAAAAACTAGCATCAGCATTAAAACCAAAATTGCCAAATGGCGACGACGATCCCATACAACAACAACTCATTACAAAACAACTAGAAGCACAACAACTAATTCAAGAAGAAACTATTGCAAGTATTGCTAATTATAGAAACAGGAAGCAAGAATTTACCCACCGAACAGGGCAAATTTTGGCTTTTCTTTTTGCTATTGGATGCTCTCTTAGTGCCGTACCTACATTAGCAGCAATGCCTTTAGCAGTCGCTATTGGCGGAGCTTCAGCAGCAATTATTGGAGTTTCAGTAGCAACTACTACAATAATTGAAACCACACTTTATACATTAGCTACCACTATGGTTGCAAATTTATATATTCATGGAAAATCTGTCCCCAATTGCTTAATCAACATATTTGGTAAAGGAAGTTTTCTTAAAGGCTATTTTTCTCATTACGATAATACAAAAGGTAAAATGGTTGAATTATCATCTAGAAAAAAAGGTGCCTTAATTGGTTTTGGAATCTTTGGCTCTTTCACAGCCGGAACAATATTTGCTGCTTTATCCCTTCATGGAGCTTTAGCGCTTACATTCCTTCCCGCTACTGCTTGTTTAGTTATAGGCTGTATATTGGCACCAGTAACCCTAATCACAATGATAGCATTTACCATGCGAAGTATTTCACAACTACTTCAAACTGAGAATATTTGGGCAATGATAAAAAATTATTGTAGTGAAAACCGATCTCAAAAAATCCTTTTACCCTTCTTAATTCTACTTGGACTATTTGGTATGGGAGCAACTTTGCTTGCCGGTGTAACTAACTTGCTAGCCCTACCAATTTTTGCCTCCTTTACCCCAGTTATATATGCTTTTTTTGGTTTGGCTTTTACTGGAATAACCCCTCTTATTATCGATACGATAGTAAAATTTCATGATGGAGTTTTAATCCCTTCTTTAAAAAACATAAAAAGATTTTTCACCGATGCTACATATAGAAAAAAAGCTTGGAATGATATTAAAAATACCCCACTTCGAACTGTTTTAAAAAGGTTATGTCTGTTTATCTTAAATCCATTCAATAATGGAAGTATCGCATCCACAGTCTCTTCATTTGCTGTTGTGCCAGCCGCCACGAACTCGTCTGCTGCTGCAGCGTACTCTCAAACCAAAACCAGCAAAGTGGATATAGTTGAAAAATTACATAAAAGTGTTTTAGAGCAAGTGCAAAGTAGCACTAGTAGTATTGCTACCGCTTTAACCGAAAGTGCCGCCACTACAGAGCTAGCAGCCCAACTTGCTGATGTTGTTGGTATTGAAAGTGCTTTAGAGCAAGTGCAAAGCAGCACTAGCGGTATTGCTGCCGCTTTAATCGCAGCACCTGCCGCCACCAATCCAGAACAACCCGCAGCCCCGCCGCTTGCTGATGCAGATACAGCAGCAGCCCATGAACATGCCGTTTTTAATGAGCAGTGGGATCTCATCACACCACCAACAACAAGATCACAGTCACCAGCTAGCAGCAGAGGCACAACCCCTCCTACTGCAGAAGTCCCGGCAGACCCTGATGTAATAAAACAACAATCTGCTACTCTTGTTTCCGCCTAATTGGTGCCGTGGTTGTTGGCTGTTAAATTTATTGGCCGCTCCTACATCCCACATCCCGGCTGTTTTAATGGTGCCATAGTGCCCCGTCATCTCCGCGAACGCGGAGATCCATATTGAACTAAACCGCTACGCGGTAACTTAACCAGTAGCCAGCATATTCCCAAGCTGCAAAAGCAAGTCCTAAATATATCTCAGAAGAAACTCATAGAATCAGATTGGAAAAATTTTAAATTTATTAAAATTTTTGAGGCAAAGTGGTTTGTCCTATTGGATAATATGATTACTTACACCAACTAAACACAGGACAAACCGGTTCCTGTTTTAGTTGATGTATTTCAATCAATCAAACAGGAGTAACAATTATGACCACTTTACGAGAAAAAATGAAGCAAGAAATGCAATTAATTGGCCTTGCTGAATCTACCCAACAAAGATATATCCGAGCATTAGTCAAATTGCATGGGTATTACGGCAAATCCCCGGCTAAATTATCGACCGTAGAAATACGGAATTATCTTTTGGCTTTAAAAAAAAGAATTTAGCTCCCAACAGTTATAACGTTATTATTTATGCGCTCCGCTTTTTTTATTGTGTGACTTTAAGAATGCCGCTGATGAAGCTTGAGCTTCCAACAACAAAAGTTACCTATAAACTACCAGAGATTCTAAGCTCTGCTGAAGTTCAATGCCTTATAAAGGCTACTGGCAATATTAAGCACAAAACTCTGTTGATGGTTATATATGGTTCTGGCCTTAGGGTATCTGAAGCTGTCAATCTTAGAATTTCAGATGTAGATAAATCACGTATGACTTTGCATATTCGCAATTGCAAAAACAGAAGAGATCGTTATGTAATATTATCGCCTGTTGTTTATACTGCTTTACAAAAATATTGGAAGTTTTGTAAATTTGATGATTATATTTTCCCTGGACAAAAATCAAAACAACCACTGAGTACAAGTTCTGCAGGAGTTATATTCAGAAAAGCAAAAAAACGAGCCGACATTAAAAAAGTTGGTGGCATTCATGCCTTAAGACATGCCTTTGCAACCCATATGCTAGAAGCCGGTGAGGATTTGTTTGTTATAAAAAGATTATTGGGGCATTCCAGCATTCATTCAACTGTGCGTTATTTAAGTTTTGTTCCTGACAGAGGGACAAAAGTAAAATCACCAATTGAACAGCTAAATATTTAGATCATGTACAATCAAAATAACCACAGGGATAAACCTGTGGAACTAGCTGATGTACTTCATATGCATGGTGTTGATTATTGTCGAAGTCATAAGTTAACTTCTGAGCAATATAAAGTAATCCATGCCATCCAGAACTGCCGTACTGCTACTCTCGGTGGCCATGTAGATCAATGCGATCATTGTGGAGATTTACACATATCATATAACTCCTGTAGAAATCGTCATTGCCCTAAATGCCAGTCTTTAAGAACATTGAAGTGGTTGGACAATCGGCGTAAAGAGTTGCTACCTGTTCAGTACTTTCATATGGTATTTACTTTGCCCCATGAGTTAAATAATTTAATGCTATACAACAAAAAGTTGCTGCATGGTTTGTTGTTTCAGGCTGCTTGGGAAGCCATTAAAACTTTAGGAAAAGATCCTAAGAGACTGGGAGGACAGATGGGTATGTTGGCGATCTTGCATACCTGGGGTCAAAATCTCTTATTACATAACCATCTACACTGCATAGTTCCAGGAGGAGCACTTACTAAAGGAGGCAGGTGGAAGCAATCTAAAAAGGGTTACCTTTTTCCAGTTAAAGTTGTCTCAAAAATATTTAGAGGGATTTATGTATCAAAGCTCAGGGCGTTATATAAGGACAACAAGCTTAAGCTTCCTGATACAAAAAACTTCAATAAGCTATTAGATAACCTAATGGAAAAAGATTGGGTGGTCTATGCAAAAGAACCTTTTGCTGGTCCTGAAAAACTTTTAGATTATCTCGGCAGATACACACATAAAATAGCTATATCAAATAATCGCATTTTAGCTTGCGACCAAAACTCTGTAACATTCAAATGGAGGGATTACTCAGACAACAGCAAAGAAAAGATAATGAAATTACATCCTGATGAGTTTATCCGTAGATTTTTGCATCATATTGTGCCAAAAAGATTTATGCGTATCCGCTCATTTGGGTTTTTAGCTAACGCTAGTAAGGCCAAAAACATAGAGATCATAAGGAAGAGGCTATCTTATACCCAGCAAGATAAAAACAAAAAAGACACTAAAGCAATAATGTTGGAGCTAATGGGTATTGATATAACCATATGTCCAAACTGTAAAAAAGGGAATTTATGCAGAGTAGGAAGGTTACAAACCAAATTCGCAAATACCATATACGACACATCATGAAGCCAATTAACGTTGACCCCACAGACATTACTTTAAAAAATTCTGCTGTTGTTGGAAGAGTGGCTTGTACTTCGAATTCAGAAAGCGGTATAAAAACACCTTACTGCAACTATAAAAACAATAAAACCACACATCTGAAACCAAGTTCATTGATAAAAACAGCAGCGTTTCAGGCTAAAAGATTGTTGTTGATGGGAACCAAAGATCCCCACAACTATCTAGACAAAAAGCAAACCCCATAGATCAACAGATCAGATGGCGGCTTAGATCAAAACGTCTTTTTTGCAATACCCCCAAGCCCCTTGCCAATACAGGCGATTGTGGTTTTGTACTGCAAAAAAGACGCTATTCATTACAGTGATGTGTGATGTGCTAGGAGTTAGCCGTAGTGGTTATTATTGTTGGTTAATAAAGATACCTAGCAAAAGAGAGTTAGCCAATCAAGAGCTCGACGCAAAAATCAAGGTTATTTACTTGCAAAATCATAAGCGTTATGGCTCCCCCAGAATAACTAAAGAACTTAA
>Ga0233430_1003258_pt1 | contig 16714 bp, 12 predicted proteins | sample SI_118_April2016_2_FD_179883 | JGI IMG/M metagenome (GOLD analysis project Ga0233430, IMG submission 179883) | Seawater microbial communities from Saanich Inlet, British Columbia, Canada - SI_118_April2016_150_MG | ecosystem: Environmental > Aquatic > Marine > Inlet | place: Canada: British... | reverse complement strand
CACTTTTAGAAGAAGCCGAAAGCCTTTTGAAGGCCGAAAGTGGGATATCTCCCGCTTTTGCAACCAGTATGAAGTTGATATTGGTTGTCATGAAACTATTAATTGATCGGCTTGGGCTTAACAGTTCTAATAGCAGCATTCCACCATCTCAAGACCCCAACCGAAAGAAAAAAGAGAAGGATAAAAAAAAGGGAAAAGGAAAAAAGGCTGGTGGACAAAAGGGACATAAAGGGTACGCGATAGAAAAAATTGACAATCCGGAAATTATTAAAGAGATACCGATTGACCGATCAAAGTTCCCTGAGAAAGATTACACGGATGCCGGCTTTGAGAGTCGTCAGATTATCGAAATTGAAATTTCTCGCGTCGTCACCGAGTATAGAGCTCAAGTTGTTAAGGATAAAAAGGGACGCTGCTTCACTGCGGATTTTCCAGAGGGAGTTAATCGGCCTGTACAATACGGCCATTCTGTAAAAGCTCATGCAGTTTACGCTTCCCAGTACCAGCTTATTCCTTATAAACGGGTTGAAGAACATTTTAGAGACTGGTTGGGCCTTCCAATCAGTGCCGGCTCAATCTACAATTTCAACCTGGATGTTTTTAACCGCTTAGAGTTGTTTGAAAATATTCTTAAAGGGCAGCTACTTTTAGAAAAGTTCCTCAACGTGGATGAAACAGGTATTAACATCGGTGGAAAAAGAAAATGGCTTCACTGTGTATCCAATTCATCATGGACGTACTATTACCCTCACGAGAAAAGAGGGAGTGAAGCGATGGATGAAATGGGTATTTTACCAAACTTTGACGGATTACTGTGTCATGACCATTGGAAACCTTATTACAACTACGATTGCACACACTGTTTATGTAATGCTCATCATTTACGAGAATTGCAAAGAGCATGGGAAGTCGACAAATATAACTGGGCAAAGGCCATAATGAACTTGCTTCTGAAAGCGAGTCAGGCGGTTGTTGAAGCTGGCGGGCAACTAGCGCCCAAAGACTCAAAAAAATACCGACATCGATATGACAAAATCCTGGCTGCAGGGGAGGTTGAATGCCCACCGCCTGATGCAAGTCAAAGAAAAAAAGGACAACGGGGCCGATTAAAACGCTCCAAATCTCGAAATCTCCTGGAAAGGCTGAGGAATTTTAAGGACGATGTGTTGCGCTTTATGGACAATGCCGTTGTTGAGTTCACCAATAACCAAGGTGAACGAGATATCCGTATGGTTAAAGTTCAACAAAAAATATCTGGATCTTTCCGCTCCATGAAAGGAGCCCGTATCCACGGGCGGATTAAAAGCTATCTTTCAACATGTTCCAAGAATGGTGTTGGGACAAGGCAAGCTCTTGAACTTCTTTTTAACGATAAATTGCCCGATTTTATAACTCAAAAAATCAGTCCAACTGAATAGTTACAAAAAACAAATGTAACTTTATCTCTTTCCTTTTCCAAGAGCATTCCTGAATTCGAAAAACAGTTTGCGGCTGGTGATTTTGATATTGTGTATATGAATCCTTATCACTTAATTGTGGGCAATCGGGAGCAGGGGTATCTCCCTATAATTAAAGACGTGGGCAGGAAACTTTTTGGAATTATCGTTGTTCGAAAGGATAGTCCTTTTCAAAATATTAGAGATCTTGACGGTCAGACAATTGCTTTTCCTTCCCCAAATGCATTAGGAGCAGCGCTTATTCCAAGAGCAGAGTTCGCGGATAAATTTCGAATCAAGGTCTATCCAAAATATGTTCTGAGCCACACGTCTGTCTATTTAAATGTGGCATTAAATCAGACAAAAGCGGGCGGTGGTGTACAAAAAACCTTTAATCTGCAAAAACCTGAGATCAGAGATCAATTGCGGATAATTCATCGTACAATTTCCGTTGCCTCTCATCCCATTTCCGTCCACCCGCGTGTTCCTATCCAATTTAGAAAAGAACTAACAGCTGCGATTTTGGCGTTGGGCAATACTGAACACGGAAGATCAATATTGAAAAAAATTCCAATTAATCAAATTGGAATAGCAAAACTGGAAGATTACGACCCACTTAAAACAATGGGGTTGGAAAAATTTTACATAAGGTAACATTCAGATATGAAACTACGGACAAAACTCCTTCTACCCTTACTATTGTTCCTTGTACTGGCTTTTTTTGTTGTTCATTATATTTGGCTCCCCCGACATATCTTGAGTGAGAAAGAGTACTGGTATAACAAAGAATATGAATACGTCAGAATGCTCTCGACAACAATTACCAGCGATCTGCTGGTGAGCGATCTCGGAAAAGTTCATGAAACTCTGAATTCAATTAAGAAATTAAAAGATGAATGGAAAGGGATTTGGTTATATGACAAAGATGGATTCCAGATTTATCCGCTAAGTAAAGTCGAAAAACCTACCGAACACTTTAAATCCATTTTCTTATTTATATTTGCTGAGAACAGCCAAATTGGTAGTATCCAGGTCGAAATTGATTTGCCGTCCATTATGAAGGTAAGAACTTCACAAATATACTTCTTGGAAATCTCTTTGTTTTTGACCTTATTCATCTTAACAACGTTAAGCTTTTTTACCCTGAATGTTTGGATTATTCGGCCTTTAAATAAAATCGCGAGAGCATCTCAGCAGATTGCTATTGGCAACTACAACTCCATAATACCGAAGCCTTCAAATGATGAAATTGGTCAGCTAAGTCAGTCATTTTATCTGATGCAAGAAAAACTCAAATCAAGAGAGAATGAACTGATAACGAGTGAACGGAGAATGAAAGCAATCATTGCCAATTCTGTTGAAGCGATTATAACGATCAATCAATATGGAATTATCAACATTTTTAATCAAGCGGCAGAAAATACATTTGGTTATCTGCAACATGAGATTGTAGGGGAAAATGTAAAAATTTTAATACCGAACCCGCATCATGAAAAACATGATGAATATATTGGACATTACCTTGCGACAGGAGAAAAAAAAATAATCGGGCAAGGTAGGCAGGTCAACGGGCAAAGAAAAGATGGTTCTGTCTTTCCCATATGGCTATCTGTCGGAGAGGTTTCATTGGAGAAAGAAAAGCTCTTTGTTGCATCAATTTCAGACATCACAAAAAGAATTAAAGCTGAAGATGAATTGAAACTCGCTAAAAATGAAGCAGAATCAGCTAATCGGGCAAAAAGTGAGTTTTTGGCGAACATGAGTCATGAAATTCGGACGCCTTTGAATTCTATCATTGGTTTCAGCAATCTTTTGGATTCTCAAATGGTCGATACTATCCAGAAAAGTTATCTCAATTCCATTCAAACATCTGGAAATAGTTTACTCAACCTCATCAATGATATTCTGGATTTATCAAAAATTGAGGCGGGCGGGTTGGATATAAACTATGAAAGTGTCGATTTATCAAAAATATATGATGAAATAAAACAGATATTCAGACATAAAATCGAAGAAAAAAATCTTGAATTTTTAATAGAAATTGATCCTGATTTCCCAACAGCACTATTACTGGATGAAACAAGAATCAGACAGGTCTTACTTAATTTGACTGGGAATGCAATCAAATTTACTGAAAGGGGCAATATCACGTTAGCCGCACAAAAAGTTGAAGACCCCAATAAACCTGAAAGAATTCAACTATGGTTAATAGTCAAGGATACCGGTATTGGTATACCAGAGGATCAAAAGGAGGAAATCTTTGAGTCTTTTAAGCAACAGGAAGGACAGAGCACAAGGATCTATGGTGGCACAGGATTGGGCCTAGCGATCTCGAAACGTCTTGTTCAAATGATGAATGGGAAAATTGAAGTAACAACGCGGCCTGGAGAAGGTAGCGAATTCAAAATTATTTTAAGGGATGTCGAAACTTCAATTCAAAAACCAACAAAAAAGACGGATGAAGAATCATTTAGCTGGAATAACACACAGTTTGAATCCGCCCTGATATTGGTCGTTGATGATAATAAATCCAATCGTGACTTGTTGTTTGAAATAATCGTAAAGTCCGGAATAGAAGTAATTACAGCAGAAGATGGGCAAAAAGCGTTATTAATGGCAGAAAAAAAACAACCCGATGTTATTATAATGGATATTCGAATGCCCATAATGAATGGATTTGAAGCGTTCGAAAAAATTAAAACAAACCCTGTTATTTCTCACATCCCCGTTATAGCACTAACAGCAGATGTAACAATTGAAACATTAAACAGAATTAAAACAAGCGGTTTTACCAAGGGCTTGTCAAAACCTGTTAATTTTAACGTTTTGTTTAAAGAACTGGGCAAATATATCCGTCATTCAGAAAAAAAAGACCTGCAAAACCCCAGTAATCATAATATTGATTCAAAGACAGATGATATATCAGATTTAAATGGCCTTGTTTATTCCATGGAAACAGTATTGCTAAAAACCTGGAATAAGCTTCAGGGCGCAAAAGTTATGAACGAAATTGAGATATTTGCTGAAGAATTATTAAAATTGGCTGAAAATCATCATGCTCGTGGCCTCGTCATTTATGCTGAAAAATTAAAAACAACCATTTTGACTTACGATATCAAGAATATTGATAAGTATCTGAATCAATTTCCTGAGCTTATAAATAAACTAAAAAATCACGGCTAATTGGTTCTAACCCGCTAATCAACTAAAAACGATTTGGGCAGGTATTTTTCGTAATTTTTAGATAGTCCAAAACGGCTCTTGTATTGAATGACAATTGCCTCATTTTTTGTGCAACACTCGAAACATTTTTTGATTTTATGATGCTGATAGCTAACCGTCGCAAGCATGTCATATTCTCAGGCCCGTTTCCTGTTTTGATTCGGCATCGATCTTCATCATAATTCCAATCCAAAATATAATGGCAACTGTTTTCGATCGACCAGTGACCACGAATTATCCGTAGGATCTTCTCTGCATCCGCTTCATCTTCGGGTCTACTCGTAATACCATAAATCGTTTCCTCAGATACTTTACCTGTTTTCTTATTTATAAATTTTCGCTCAATTTTAAATGCTTGCTCAACATTCGGAAAATCTAAATACTCTTTTAGGTCAGGTGTCGTCCAGATCCGCCTGATTTCTGAACGTCCATGACCTTCGCATCTATCAGTGAAATCAGCAATTCTGTGAATATTGTCAAAGTAAAACTCAATATCTTCTTTTAAGGTGGGATGATTTAATTTCACATTAAAAAAATAGTGTGCTTTTCGCTTTTTAACCAAATAGGTGGCGAATCGTTTTTGAGTAAGCAGTGCATCGGCAGTTATGTTCTTGCCTTCGATTGAAATAGCATCCAACAAAGGAGCAGCAATTTTTATTTCATTTGTCTGCTTGAATTTTTCAGCTTTTTTATCTATTGGGATCATACCTACTTTTTTTGAGTATAGCACCGCTTGGTATCATGCCCAACTGCACCCATAATATGGGTTTGCCGGCCATTCTTGTCAATGGCATTACACATGGTTTTCCCATCAATGGCTAAACTTTCATCGGTTTGACCATATAATTCATTCCACTTACCAATAGCACAATCCAGACTTACCGGATCAACACGAATCAGCATGTCCCTGATCGTCCATTCACTCGGAACGATATATTTACCATTTTCATATCGGCAGTCAAAGCGCTCTCTCGCCTTTTGCCCTAATTTACTGGCCCAATCAGAAATGGCCTTATAGCCCTGCATACCACATAAAACACCTCCTGCCGCGATACTTAAAACTGTTGAAAGTTTATGCCGTTTTCCTTGTCCACGGCGTGGGTCTTCAACGGTTTTAAAAAAATCAGGAAGTGAGCGCATTTGTTCTGCGGTCAACAACATTTTTACCTCGCCGGTCAGATAAGACTTATCAAGTATAGGCTGAGATAAAATCCGTCTAGCATTTCTCGTAAGTTCCTTTACAAAAATCAACTTCCCGTGTTCCATAGGAATGTATGCTTTTTTTTGTCGCCGATACCCTCTTGTTTTACCGATGCACAGCCAGTTTGACGCTTTATAGATGGTTCCACTAAACCGATCAGGATCTACAAACGTTTCAATCAGGACAATTTTATGGCCGAATGTCTTTACCCAATCACTGGCTAATCTTTTCAAGCACAGTGACAAAACTCGTGATGCAAGATTGGGAATATGAAAATCAGGAAGAATTAAAAACCGATTATTATTGATGACCAGTTTTAACCGTCCGTATTGGTGGCGATGATCCCATCCAATCCACTTATCACGAACTGCGCATTTCAATGCCGATACAGAAAAACCGATTAGAGAAACCCACTCATCTTGATATCTAGCGACATACCACATGGTTTCGCCAATTTTTTTAACAAATCCCAAGTAGTGATATTTCTGCATCAATATCTTGTATCTGTCTTCTTCATGCTTTAAAACAGGGCGAACATCAATTTCATCTAATTGCATGGACTTTACTTACCTCAGATATGAATTCAATATTACTTCTGTATTTATAAATCATTATCTGAAGTTTGACCAGACTTAATATTCAAACTCTTTATTTTTCTTGCTTTGAGAGTAAGAACCTATTTACCGTGACTAAAAAATTCCTAAAATTTACGCGTGAATATATTTGATGCTAAAGTACCTTTTCAACAATTCAATCTGCTCTTTTTTTGTAAAAACAGAAGGAAAAGCATCAAACTAATGGGATTATCCTCTTTTACAGAACGTAGTATTACATCAACCGCTTCTTGCCCCTGCGTAGTCTCTATGGGTTCGCAGCGTCCTGTCCTCAGCTCATCTTCAACATCAATTTCAATATTTTCATCCTCAAAAAACCGTTTGATTTCATAATCTGCTAAGTCAAGATGGTTTGCAAAAGTTGGGACTAATTAAAACGAGGTAAAAGTACTATACTCAATTTCAACTTCAATGAGAAGCCAAGAAAGGTTAGAATAGAATATTTTTAGAAGAATTCGCCAAAGAAAGGGATTTGCTTCAAATTTACAAAAGAGCCAGGATACACCTTTTTATGATATCTTCTTTAATTAATTTCTGGTCACTGCTGTCCATTCTTTGATTTATAAAAACGCTACAAAAGCTGGTTAATCGTGACTTGCAGCATGATTTGAACGACTTTTGATTTGAAATTATTTCTGAATCAGTTTGCAGTACTTATTTTAATCGAGTGCTGCTATGAACTCTGGCAAAACCATTTTCTCTCAGATAATGAATCATTCTGAGAAGCAGCGATTTGACGCTGTTGTAAGCAAATACAAAGGAAATTTCAAAACTCACAAATTCAGTTGTTGGGACCAGTTTCTGTGTATGTCCTTCGCTCAGCTTACCTATCGTAACGGGTTACGTGACATTGAAGCGTGCTTAACGGCACAACCGAAGAAACTTTATCATATGGGTATTCATGGTAATCCAACCCGTAACAATCTCGCTAATGCCAATCTAAATCGGGATTGGCGAATTTATGCTGAGTTTGCCCAGATACTGATTTCGCAGGCCAGAACTTTGTACCAGGATGAGCAGCCATTTTCAATTGAGCTTGATAATACGGTATACGCATTAGATTCTTCAACAATTGATCTCTGTTTGTCATTGTTTCCTTGGGCAAAGTTCCGAACAACAAAAGGAGCCGTAAAAGTCCATACATTACTTGATATACGTGGTTCGATTCCGTCTTGTATCATTATAACTGATGGTTCCGTCCATGATGTAAATATTATGGACGAACTGATATTCGAACCGGGAGCATACTACATAATGGACCGAGCATATGTTGATTTCAGACGACTCTATCGAATCCATAAAAGTCTAGGTTACTTCGTTGTCAGAGCAAAGAAAAACTTTGATTATAGGCGTCTTTATTCTAACCCGATTAATAAAATATCAGGCGTACGTTCCGACCAGATTATCAAAGCCGACGGCGATAAAGCAAAAATTAATTATCCAGAAAAAATTAGAAGAATTCGATTTTACGATAACGAAACCGACAAATACTTTGAGTTTCTAACGAATAATTTCGAAATACCTGCAGTCATAATCGCCGAATTCTATAAAAATCGCTGGAAGATCGAACTATTTTTCAAATGGATAAAGCAACACTTGAGAATCAAAAAGTTTTTTGGGAACTCTTTAAATGCTGTAAAGACACAGATCTGGATTGCTATCAGCGTATATGTAATCGTTGCTATTATGAAAAAGAAATATGGACTTAAACTAAGTCTCTATACCATTTTACAGATTTTGAGTGTTTCACTATTTGAAAAGATACCGCTTGTCGATCTATTGACCGATACATCCAAAATCGAGGTCGAGAATCAAAACGAAAGCCAGATCAGCATATTCGATTTACTTGAAACATGAGTAAGTTGGCCCGCAGATCTCCCAAAACTAGAAATATAATAGATAGAGGGGTAAAATTTAAACCCCTAACATAACAGCGCGTTGTGATTTGCCACTCCCAAAACTCACTTTCCAGATGTGCTAATGGACTAATATTATAAAACAAAAAGACTGGACACTAGTGATTTCTGGTATATTTTCAGGGGATCATTTAGACTGGATTTTATTAAAATTCGAATCTTCATATTATAACAGCTAATTAATTTTTGAGATCTGATCATGACTCTGGATGACAACAAGCTGATTCTTATTGTTGATGATGAACCCCGAAACCTTCAGTTACTCGGCAGTCATCTAAAGCAACAGGGCTATACAATAGGGATTGCTCAAAATGGCCAGCAAGCACTGGATTTTGTTAATGAAAATATTCCTGCTATTATCCTGCTGGACGTTATGATGCCTGAAATGGACGGTTTTGAGGTTTGCCGTCGATTAAAGAAGATGGAAAGCATCAGGGAGATACCTGTTCTTTTTATTACCGCATTGCTGGATACCGAAAATAAACTTAAAGGCTTTCAATCTGGTGGATCGGACTATATCAACAAACCGATTGTGCAGGATGAAGTACTGGCCCGTATCAAGGTTCATCTTGAAAACAGACGACTGGTGAAAGAATTATCAGCAAGCAATAAGGTTCTCCAGGGACTGAATCAACTCAAGAATAAATTTTTGGGTATGGCAGCTCATGACTTACGTAACCCTTTAGGGTCGATAATGGGATTTACAGACCTTATTATTGAAGGAGACTATGGCGCGGTTTCAGACGAACAAATACCCGTTTTAAAACGAATATATTCAACCAGCCAACGTATGTTAAATTTAATTAATGATTTATTGGATATATCAGTAATTGAAAGTGGAAAACTAACCATCAATCTTTCAAATGGATCTCTGAAAGATCTCATCAATGAACAGGTAATGTCGATGAAACTGCAGGCGGACAAAAAAAACATACGACTGGAAACCCTGTATCATACCGCTGAAAAATCAGAATTTGACGAAGAAAAAATAATACAGGTAATGGATAATCTAATTGGAAATGCCATCAAATTCTCACCAAAAAACAGTGATATTAAAATCACCCTCAGCAAAATAAACGATCAGATGATGGTAGAGGTTCGTGATTCAGGTCCAGGTATTTCTGAAGAAGATCAGCAAAAACTGTTTGGTGAATTCCAACAATTGAGTAACAAAGCCACGTCTGGTGAAAGAGGTACAGGTTTGGGGCTCGCAATCAGTAAGAAAATCGTCGAAGCCCATCAGGGAGGGATTGAAGTTTTAAGTCAATTGGGGGCAGGTTCTGTTTTTACGGTCACAATTCCAATAAAAAGTGCATGAAGTCGTGGGGTCAAAAAAGTAAAATGGCCGTTAAAGCACAACTGAAAAGGATTAACAGAGGTTTTTTTGCGCCAATTTCTCATCCGTGGTCAGAAACATCTATGTTATCATATTGTTTTTTCAGTATATCTTGGTATTTAAAACAGTTTTGGTTTTCATTCTTTTGATTTTGAATAACCTTTACGTCAATCTAGTAGATTGATTCCAAATTAACATATCAAGTTGTTTTATAACTCATTCAATGAATCAAGGCCATATTTCCAATTAAATACAACAGGGAAGGCGTTTATCTCACCTACCCAATTCGTTATTCTGTCTTTTAATTCATCTTTGGAGTTTACTCGGATTCCGCGTAGAAATGTCTTAGCCATTTTTGCAAAGAAGCTTTCAATGATATTCAGCCAAGACCCATGTTTGGGTGTAAAAATAAAATCGAATCTATTTGGCACAGAACTCAAGTAAAGTCGTGTTTCCTTTGAAACGTGGGCTGAATGGTTATCTAAAACGATTCGAATTGTAACATCGTCTGGATAGCAGATATCAAGAAGTCTCAGAAATGTTACAAATTCAAGGCTACGGTGCCTATCTGTTACCATGTGATGGACATGGCCGGTTACCAAATCAATGCCGGCTAAAAAGCTAACTGTTCCATGGCGTTTGTATTCGTAATCTCTGGAGACAGTCGGGTGTTTTCCTGGTACCGGCGGTAGGTCAGGCGCAATATTAGATATTGCCTGAATACCCGGTTTCTCGTCATACGAAAGGTAAACAGAGGAAAGATCATCGGCTGAATTATCTTTGATCATTGATACCTGTTTGTAGACATGGAGTACTTGAACCATTTTTGAATCGAACTCTGGATCACGACGGTCCAGGTAGTACGAAATCTTATGAGGGCGAACGCTGCTCTTGCTTAATATTTTGGAAACAGTCCCTCGATTGATTTTTCCCAATGATGGGTGCCCGGCTTTAATGCAGTGAATGCGCGCATGTTCGGCCAATGATCGGTTGGTCCAGAGTTCGGATGCATAACCCAGTTCTTTGGGTTTCATGCATGCTAGGCTGACGAGCCAGCTTTTAGCCTCTGGTGTTATTTTGGGCGGCTTTCCTGCTCTTGGTAAATCGTCGAGAGCAGCAATGGCTCCAATCTGCAAAGCTTTATCAATGCAGCGATCTACTTTCGGGCGATTTGTTGACAGTTGTCGGGCTATTGAATTAACACTGACTCCTTCGCAGTAATTAAGGAGCATTTTTGCACGTTCAACCCGACTGGCTTTTTCTGACCTGGATTTGCTGATTCTTTTCAATTGCTCTTTTACATCCGGCTTGAGCTGCAACTCCGGCCTTGTCCGTTTAAATGGCATATTCCTCCTTTTTTTGTGTGTGTCTAAAAAGAGAATGCCATATTAAATTTATTATTGCAACGTTATTAAGGAATCATTCTACTAGTTTTAGCACTTGGGTCTGGATTGGGTTTACCCTTCTTGATTAACTCATTAATCACCTTTATTGAAGATTCTAGCATTTGCAAGTCTTTTAATGTCGTAAAGTGTCTGAAATCAGTAGAGTATAGACAATATTTTTCAAACAAAGATACACAATTGGAGTTTTTAAAAGATAGATACCCTGATTTTATTGATTCTCTTAAAGAACCGTTTTTAGAGGCACGAGAACAACTTCAAAGCAGAGTAGATAAACACATTGAGCACCTTACTCAGTTGAGGTATGGGGATTTAGCATTAGATGAAAGCAGTAAAGTAAAAATCGAGTTTTCTTTAAAAAACATCACTGATCGGTCAAAGAATGCTATAGGGAACATAAACAATATCTTAACCTCATTTTCAAAACATCTGCAGTCAATAAAAATCCTCATTGAACCGCTTTAGCATGCAATGGAATGATGGCTTAATAATCAAGTATTATTAATTTATTGGATGGTCCAATTATCGCTGGACAGGGACAAAAGTTTTCATTTGAAGCACGAAATGTATCGGTTTCTACTGGGATAATCAACTGGGATTTGCGGTGAATAACTGATTGTAATTATGGGGGTGATGGAATTTTGAGGAGGGACAGCAAAATAATTGGTTTATTTTTCAGTTTTTAGCTTCCCTCTGACTCGTTTTTTCGATGCTTAAAAAAACATTGTTGTTACAAAATTTCACTCGGACTAAATCATGTTCTCTGAGAGATTTCAATCCTACTTATTGTTAATCTATTCGATGCCCGGTTTCTCGGTCGAATAAATGCAAAGCATCAGTGTCGAATGAAATTTTGACGGTTTCACCGTCTTTTATTCCTTGCATATCGGTCACACGCATTTTCACCAGATTCTCACCCAGGTATAAATTTAACAGGAAACCCTCACCAAGATTCTCTGAAAGATACAACTGGGCTGGAAAACCATCGGCATCAATATTGATGTGAGATGGTCTAATACCAACGGTAACCTCGCCGTTACTACTCAACGCCTGTGGCAGTTGTATGGTTTTTCCTTCAATAGTTAACTGATCGCCCTGCAACTTAGCAGGTAGCAAATTCATAGGCGGGCTGCCGATAAACGCAGCCACCTGGGTGGTTCTGGGTTTGTTAAACACCTCAGCAGGTGTGCCGATTTGTTTTATTTCACCATCAAAGAAAACTGCCAGCCGATCAGCAAGCGTCATCGCCTCCTCCTGATCATGGGTCACATAGATAGTTGTGACATTCAGACTTAACTGGAGTTTTTTCAGTTCAACTCGAGTCTGCAGGCGAAGCTGAGCATCAAGATTTGATAATGGCTCATCCAGAAGAAACAGTTTGGGTTGTCGGACAATCGCCCGCGCCAATGCACAACGCTGTTGCTGACCACCACTGAGTTCACCTGGGCGACGATCTAGTAGATGATCAATATCTACTTTCTTTGCTGCGTCGACTACACGGGACTTTAATTCGGCATCGGCAATCTTCTCCATTTTCAACGGGAAGCCTATATTTTCGCCAACAGTCATATGCGGGTACAGCGCATAGTTTTGAAATACCATGGCAATATCACGTTCCCCCGGTGGCGCAAAAGTCACATCAACACCATCAACTTCGATGCTGCCGGCATCGGGCGAATCCAGGCCCGCGATCATGCGTAATGTGGTTGTTTTGCCTGAACCGGAAGGCCCCAGCAGGGCAAAAAATTCGACCGGTTGAATATCCAGATCTATATAATTGAGGGCGACAAAGTCGCCAAAATGCTTGTAAATACCTTTCAGATTGACTCTTCCCTTTGACATTAGTTACGACCTCCACCTTTAACAGCTCCGACAGTTAAACCTTTTACAATCTGTTTTTGCGCAGTAATACCGATGATTACCATTGGCAACATCGCGATCAACGCTGCCGCTGCGAGCTTGGCCCACAGGGTTTGTTCAACCGATACGAAGTTGTACATGGCGACGGTAACCGGACGAACCGTGTTTCCCCCAAGTTGAACAGCAAATAGAAATTCGTTCCACGCATTTAAAAATACAAAAATTATAGTCACGGCGATACCACCGCGCACCTGAGGAATGATAATGTACCAAAGGGTTTTCAAACGACTGGCCTTGTCAAGGAAAGCTGCCTCTTCCATTTCCAGAGGAATGTCCTCCATGTATGACACCAGCAACCAGATCGCAAACGGCAATGAAAATGTCAGGTACACAGTGATCATGCCCTGATAGGTATCCAGCCAGCCAACGCGATTCAGAATCAAAAAGTAAGGAATTACCAGGCCTACCGGTGGCACCATCTGTGTAGCCAAGGTGTAAAATCCAAGTGATTTTTTTCCGGGTAATCTCAGTCTCGCAAAAGCATAGGCGGCCGGTACCGCCAGCAGGATAGTCAGGCAAGTGGTGGAAATAGAAATAATCGCACTGGTGATCAGGCTCGGCATAATCGATATATCACCGAATAATGCGTCCTTGTAGTTTTGTGAGATCGGATCAAAGATAATATTGGGTGGGTAGGCAAGCACTTCACTCTCCGATTTTAGAGAGACCAGTACCGCCCATAACAACGGAAATACCCAGATCAATAGTAGTACGCTAGTGAACGCCAGTAAAATAAATTTGAGCCTTTTAGCTGACTTTTGTTGCTGATTCATGACTTGACTCTTTTTTTACGGGCTGTTCTCAAATAAAACAGTACGCCTGAGACCAACATGGTGATTACCAGTAATGAAACCGCCAGCGCCGAACCATAACCAAAGTTCAACTCGACAAACGAGGTTTTATAGGCATATAAATTCAAAATTTCGGTAGCTGTACCCGGCCCACCGCCAGTGGTGGCAAAAATGGCTGCAAACGCAGCGAGTGAAATCATCGCACGCATAATGATGACAATCACAATCGCCGGGCGAAGTAATGGCAATGTGATATACCAAAAGCGTTTTACGGCATTGGCCTTGTCGAGCCGGGCTGCTTCATACACATCAACCGGCAAAGATGCGAGGCTGGCGAGAAATACCAGGAAGGCAAACGGGGTCCATTGCCAGGTATGAATAACGATGACCGACACCAGCGCGGGTGTCGTTGCACCAAGCCAGTTAACCTGCTCAAAACCCAGCCATTGCACGACAAAATCGACCATACCGAAATTGGGGGCCAGCATCAGCGTGCGCCAGAACAGGCCAACAACCACCGGCGCCAACACAATCGGCAATATCGCGACAATCCTAAATATCCACTGCCCTTTGGGGATTTGCATGACCAGTAACGCCAGCCCCATGCCGATGATAACCTGAAGGGATACACTACTCACAGTGTATATTCCGGTTAATTTCAATGAATACCAGTACTGATCGTCCCCTAGCATTTCAATATAGTTATCAAACCCCGCGAAGCCGTCAAGAAACGGCATCACGAGGTTGATGGTTTGAAATGAACTCCAGATCAGGTAACCCAGAGGAAAAGTGGTTGTCAGCAACAACACCAGCAAACTGGGTGCTGTCAATAAAATTGCAAAGCGTTTTTCCCCTGAGTGCAAATCACCTGTTTTTCTGGCTTTCATTGATATCTCCATCAAGCCTTAACAATCTTATCGATTTTCTTTTGAGCTTTTCGCAACGCTTCAGCCGGGGTTGCCTGCCCAACCAACGCTGATTGAATCGCTGTGGCCATGGTGTCTCCGACTGCGGGCCATTGTGGTAACCGCGGGCGCCAGTCCGGATCGGTATCATTGGCAAACGACTCGATTGCTGCCTTCACATAGTTGTGACCAAAATTGCCCATTAATTTTAGGAATTTGGGATCTTTCCACAACGAAGCACGATTCGCGCCCGTGCGTTTATAGGCGCCAGGGAAGGCGTAGGTAGTGGCAATCTGCACTTCGCGTGATCCGGCCCATTGGCTAAATAACCATGTCGCCTGCTTCTGTTTGGTACTCAGTGCCCCATTGATCGGAAAACTCCAGTTCCAGATAGAAGTGACGCGCTTACCCGAGGGTCCTTTTGGCCAACGGGCGAATCCGATTTTGCCAACCACCTTGGATTTTTCAGGATTGGCAACCACCGCTGCGCTGCCGTGAGCATCGATATAGGAGGCTACCGTTCCCTGGCCGAAGGCGTCCGCAATATCAGGCCAGTTCCAGTTTTCAACACCTTTAGGTGCATAGTTGTTGAGTAGCTTTACGTAATATTCCAAAGCTTCAAGCGCTTCCGGGGTATCTACGGTAACCCGTTTGCCATCAAACCACTCACCGCCGAAAGCACGAAAAATGGAAGGATAGATGTACATGTTTTGGCCTGCCCCTCGGAAACCACGCAGAGCGCATCCCCACAGGCGTTTATTCGGATTATGAACCCGCGCGGCATTAGCTGCATATTCATCCAGTGTTTCAGCTGGCTTTATACCCGCAGCGTCATATATGTCCTTGCGATAAATCTGGATCGTCGCTTCACCGTCGTATGGAATACCGTAAGGCCTGCCATTGACCGAGGTTGCTCCTCTGTGTCCCGGCTGTATATCTTCAAACTCAAACCAGTTGTTGTCGGTCAATTTAGAGTTTTCAAGGTAATCGTCCAATGGATCAATCCAGCTATTGGCAACATAAAGCTGGTAATACATGGGATCAGCCGAGTGAGACGCATAAGTGCCTGTTTTACTGGACAAATCAAGCACTGCTTTTTGGCGAATTTGACCAGGCGGTATCATTTCCAGGCGCGCGTTGATTCCGGTAAGGGCACGGAAATCCGACATCATCGTTTCCAGATTTTTAAAATACCCGGCGGGTATAACCCCTATATTGATACTCTCGCCTTCGGCCATGCGCCAATTTATACGGGCAGCCCGAAATGAATCAAGATTCATGTACTTACCTGCAGCATGTGCCTCACCGATAAGTAACCCTGGAGCCGCCAGAGCCGCCGCTCCCACTAACCCTGCTTTGACCATATCCCGGCGGGATATTAACAGTTCAGGCATACTTTTTTTATCTTGTTCAATTGGCATCGTAAAACCTCCTCTAATTTGTAATTTAATTAAACAGCCCATAGGCTTATAAATGGGTCATTTATTAAAAAAAATTCTGCTCATTTCGAACAGACACAAAAAAACACCACAAGCAGTCTTACTTCTTTTCCATAACCTGCATCACATCCTCTAAGCTATTGCCTTCTGCATCAGCCGGGCATGGAATATCAATAAATCGAGCAACTGTGGGCGCTATATCAATGATATTCGCCGGATGCTTTCGCTCGATTTTGGGAACACCGGGACCACTCATAATCAAGGTTGCGTGCATCTCGGGTTCCCAGGGTAACGCCACATGAACGCCGGTGAAGTTTTTACCCAACTCAGCTGGTTCAAACTCTTCCGGGTTTGGAATCAGTCGTTCAGTGCCGTCAAAATATTTTACACTCGCCTGGTAAACGAAGGGGCTGTCCATATACCTTGGTTTTACAGCGAACAGCACATCGCCAACTCTATCGATACCAGGGCCATTCATAACTCCCACCTGACCGGCGATCTGCTTTGGAAGCGCAAGATCAACCACCCGTT